>Ga0209958_1000175_pt1 | contig 196505 bp, 155 predicted proteins | sample ThiBio_inoc_plan_FD_183942 | JGI IMG/M metagenome (GOLD analysis project Ga0209958, IMG submission 183942) | Wastewater bioreactor microbial communities from Cape Town, South Africa - Thiocy_inoc_plan (SPAdes) | ecosystem: Engineered > Bioremediation > Thiocyanate > Unclassified | place: South... | reverse complement strand
AAAAACAGTTGAGTAGCTAAATTTAAACTACTATTATTGCAAACGGAAAGTGGCCCAATGATTCCCGTAACGCTTGGCCCTATATGCTCCGAAAGGCCTGCCCCCATATCGCCGTAATAGACACCAGCGTATACAAATCGCGCTACCAAGTAGCATGGGGACGCAGAACCGCCTGAATAGGTCTTCAGAATTTTGACGGTCAGATATTAGCGCCATGATTTTATAGTCAGGCCGGCCTCCGAGCTTTTTTGCGCAAACGTTTGCGCACTTGAGTGAGCAGATTTGCTGTACATTTCGAATAAATATTAAGACTTGCTCGGGATTGAGAGCTTTGTTCTGCAACCCATTCGACCGGAAATTGGCCAGTGAACCGTCGATTCTGCTAGCCGAGCTATTTGAGAGCATGTCTTGGCAGGAGCACCGTCTCGGCAATGCAAGCAGATCAGGTTCGCAACTATTGACCGCGTTTTAAAGACTAGGAAGGTTGTGAACCTGCAGGGCAAGTGTCGACGAGGAGTTGCTAGCCGAATTTTGAGAGCGCGAAGCGACCAAAACATCTAGGATGGAATGTAAACCCAAAACTCAATCTATTTAATACCTAAAACAACGAAAGCTATGTACAAAAAACTACATCGGATTCAGGTGCTGCTTGCAATAGTTGCCCTAATTTCTTTTACATCGAATGCATTTAGCCAAGGAGATCTGACTGTCTCAGGTCGAATTGTTAGCAACACTGGGGAGGGGATTCCTGGCGTGAACGTGATAGAAAAAAATGCCACCAACGGCGTCGCGACCGACGTTGAGGGAAATTATCGGATCAAAGTGGCAGGTGGAGATGCCACGCTTATTTTTTCCTTTATTGGGTATGGAACTCAGGAAATCCCGGTCAGTTCGAGATCCAAAATCGATGTCACACTGCTCCCCGACGCTGCCATACTGCAGGAAGTCGTTGTTGTGGGATACGGCGTGGTTAAGAAGTCCGACGTTACAGGCGCAGTGTCGTCGGTGGGGGCAGAGAAAATCACCCAGGTAAAGGCGGTATCCAACCTGGCACAAGCGCTTCAGGGCCAGGCGGCGGGAGTTCAGGTGATCCAGCGTTCTGGGCAGCCTGGGGAAGGTGTGTCCATTAAAATCCGGGGGACAAACTCCATTGCGGGCGGTAATGATGCGCTGTATGTTGTGGACGGATTACCGTTGAATGGTCTGAGCGCCCAGCTGAATCCTTCCGATATTGAGAGCATTGAGATTTTGAAAGACGCGTCATCGACGGCGATATATGGTTCCAGGGGCGCTAATGGAGTGGTGATGATCACTACTAAAAAGGGCGCAGAAGGGAAACTGAGGATATCCTACGATGGATACTATGGCGTTCAGTCTCTGCGAAAAAAAATAGATGTGATCGGCGCCCGCGAATTTGCAAATCTTCAGAATGAAGCCAGCGCGAACTGGAATTCTGATAACCCTTCGTCTACTCCGATGCGGATCTGGTCATCTTCTCAAATAGATTCCCTGGCTGCGCAGAGTACTGATTGGCAGGATCTTGTGTACCGGAGCACCCCCGTTCAAAATCATGACTTATCGGTATCCGGCGGAAATGCCACAACCAAATTTTTCACTTCGCTCGGTTACTTCGACCAGAATGGAATTATCGAAAACTCGGGGTTCAAACGTTACTCCTTACGGACCAATATCACTCAGAAAGTCAGTCAACGACTGGATGCCAACCTGAGCCTATCCTTACAACAGTCCAACTACTCCCAGAATAACTATTTCAATGGAGATGGTGGTGGCGGAGTTCCGTTTTCAGCGATGGTGATGCCGCCCACCCAGGGCGTATACGCAAACGGGAAGTACACCATATTTACCGGGGTGCCCTGGGGCCAGACTAACCCTTATGCCATGGCGAAAGAAGAGAAAAGATCCAATCCATCGCTGCGACTCATTGGAAACTTGCAGCTGGACTATGCACTGGCAAAGGGACTGAAACTTAAACTGAGCGCCGGGATAGATAATAACTGGAGCCGGTCGAGTTACTACGCCCCCAAATCCCTGAGCCTGTATTCCAATGGCGGCGCCTCACAAAGCTATTCTACCGGAACGACCATCGTCAACGAAAATATCCTTACATATACGAAGAGTATGACGAACCAAACCATTGATCTGCTGGCCGGCTTCACTTATCAGACGTCGGATTTCAGAAGCCTGAGCAGCGGTACAGCACAAGGCTTTTTAACGGATATCTACGAAGACAACAACTTGAATGCGGCAACCGTAAAAGCTGTGCCGGGTTCCGACTTCAATGACAACAGGCTCCTCTCTTATTTAGGACGGGCCAATTATACCTATAAAGGAAAGTATCTGGTAACCCTTACCGGTCGCTACGATGGCTCGTCACGTTTTAGCGAGAACCACAAATACGCCTTCTTTCCTTCGGGGGCCATTGGCTGGAAAATGTCCGAGGAAGCGTTTATGAAAAACATTTCGTCTATTTCCAACCTGAAATTAAGGGGCAGCTATGGCTTGGCAGGTAATCAGGCGATTGGAAATTATCAGACATTGGGCGTATTGCAAAACCAAAATGTTGTACTGAACAATGGCCTGGTGACGGGATACTACCCTGCCCGCCTGGCCAACAGTGATCTGAAATGGGAGACTACTGAGCAACTCGACCTCGGCCTTGACATCGGTTTATTCCAGGAACGTATTCAGCTTACCGCCGATTACTACGATAAGAAGACGAAAGATCTTCTCTTGAATGTTACGTTACCGACCTCCTCGGGTTTTTCCAGCGTCCTTAAAAATGTTGGATCGGTGGGTAACAAGGGGTTTGAGTTCCAACTTGTCACTAAGAACCTGGTCGGTAAATTTCAGTGGAATTCGATGTTGACCTTTACCAGAAACCGGACAAAAATCCTGGATCTGGGCAAAGACGCACAAGGAAATCCCATTACGTATAAGGAGGTGGGTTCGGGAGGAAACTGGTTCCCGATGATCTTGGGACAGCCCATGCAGCAACTATTTGGATATCGCGTGCTGGGAGTTTATCAAACGAGCGAGGAAGCGATCGCTAATGGTGAACCTACTAAAAGAGCAGGGGACTATAAATTCCAGACCACGCCGGGTGGCGTATTACCAAATGACAACAGGGTAATCCTGTCGAATTTTCAACCCGATTTTACTTTTGGGTTTAACAATGAATTTGCTTATCAAAATTTCTCTTTATCGATCTTGGCGGTAGGATCTGTTGGCAATGACATCGCAAATGAGTTTCGTAAATATAATATCACACTCAATGGAAAATGGGCACCTACCAGAGAAGCGTATGAGAACCGATACATCGAAGGTCAGGGAGGAGGCAAATACGAAAGACCACAGTACGATCGAAATGGAAGTACAATCCGGGATTACGCCAATAGCCTATGGCTGGAAAATGGCTCATACCTCCGTCTAAGGGATATTACGTTCGGTTATCGTTTCAATGCAAATGTGCTTAAGGCTCTCAGAATCTCGTCCCTGCAGGCCTACATCAGCGTTCAGAATTACGTTACGATTACCAGGTATTCCGGCTACGACCCGGAGGTCGCCAACAATTTCAACGGCTGGGACCGTGGCGCTTATCCGGCCTCTAAAAGTATCACCGGCGGAATTAAACTCAACTTCTAATCTATCAAATGATCATGAAAAACATATTCACTAAGTCACTATATGTATTGTCATTGGTTACAATGATGTCAGGTTGTAATGGAGCGCTGGAAGAGGAACCCAGAACATTTGTCAGCCCGGATGCTTATTTCAACGGCGGTTTTGATTCTTACGACCTGGCGGTCGTTGGAGTTTATCGCACGATCCGAAATACTTTGGGACATGGAGCCTGGCTGACTCGGGAAAGTTTCAGTGATATCATTGGCCCTGTTTCCGGTGGGTATGAACAAGGAACCCCTGTTTATCAAAATAATCATCAACCTTTCTTTTACAATGTGAGGGATCAGTGGACGAACCATTATACCATCATCAAGGACGCCAACTTTATTATAAGCCAACTTGGTAAAGCAAACGTGCTAACCGATCAGCAGAAAATTTCGCTTTCGGGCGAGGCGCGTTTGCTGAGAGCCTATGCCTATTTTCAATTGGTACAGCTGTATGGCGACGTTCCTGTTCGTACCGAGCCGTTGCCCGATTACAGCGATGAAAGCCTCAAAATTCCGAGAAGCCCGCAGGCAGAAGTTTACAAGCTGATAGTCGACGACCTCCAATTCGCAGAGTCCGGCCTTCCGGAAAATTCGGTCACGATCGGCAGGGTAAATAAGTGGGTAGCCACATCGCTTCTGGCAAAGGTGTATCTGACGATGGCCGGGGAGCCACTTAAGCAGACCGAGTTGTATGCGAAAGCCAAAGAGAAGGCAGTAGCCGTGATTAACTCCGGTAAATACAATCTAGTACTGGATTATGCACAAGTTTTCCATAACACAAGTTATACCACGGAAAGTATCTGGGAGCAGACCTATCAGGTCGGAGTTGGCGGAAACCCTTTGATGCAAAATAGTGCTACTGCCCCAGGTTATAATTATATCGTAACGCCGGCCACTTGGTTCATTAACAGCTTCCCGGAGGGTGACAGAAGAAAAGAATGGGGAATCGAGCAAAATTTTGCAGCACCTAGCGGAGCGCTGGCCCCCTTCTTCAACAAGTTCGTCAACCAAATTTGGCTGAAAGAAGGAAGGACGACCGATTACGTCGGAAGGCTGGACTTTACGGTGCCTTTGCTAAGACTGGCAGAAATGTATCTTGTTGCGGCGGAGGCCGAGAACGAGTTAAACGGGCCTGTCGCTGCATATCAATATATCAACGCAATTCGGAAACGAGCCCGGATAAATCCGGCCCAGGCCACCCATGTACCGGATTTGTCGGGACTAACCAAAGAAGCATTCCGGAATGCGGTGCTCATGGAACGGAAATGGGAATTACATCTGGAGGGAAGTACTTGGTACGATCTGAAAAGAACCGGTACACTGAACAGGATTCAGACCATCAGAGGAAATACACTGGTCAATCCCATCGGCGACTATAATAAGACCTGGTATATCCCTGATATAGAAATCCAAAATAATAACATTCAGCAAAACCCATTATACAAATAATTTATAGGGGCAAGGCCCTGTTTTCTGGTCTACCTGGATATCAAAATTCTTAAATGAGGTAATAATGGGTTTTAGAGTTCAAATTTTGCTGCATCTGATTTTTTGGATGATCGGGGTCGCGGCCAACGCGCAGACGGAGTTGTACGTATCCCCAACGGGAAACGATAAAAATCCGGGTAACAGACAAAGGCCTTTTGCTACACTGGCCCGGGCACAGATGGCGGCGCGCAAGCTGGATGGTAAAGTCACCGTGAACGTTCGGGGCGGTACTTACTATTTGGGAAAAACCCTGGTTTTTCGTCCCGAGGATACTCGGAAGAAGGGAGCGGAATTGGTGTTTAAAGGAGTTGAGGGTGAGAAAGTAATCCTCAGTGGTGCGGTGCCATTGTCGCTGGCGTGGACGGACTATCGCGACGGCATCAAAATGGCTCCCGTAAACCAGGATATCGTCTTTGACCAGTTGTTCGTAAATGGCCAACGGCAGCCGATGGCCCGCTATCCGAACTATCAGCCGGAAAAAGCGCATTTCGGAGGTTATGCCGCTGATGCGATCAGTAAAGAACGGGCAGCGAAATGGAAGGACCCTGCGGGTGGCTTTGTTCATGCGATGCACATGCACGAGTGGGGTGACTTTCACTACTTGATCACCGGGAAAAATTCCGACGGCGAGGTTCAGCTGGAAGGAGGATTTCAGAACAACCGCAAAATGGGAATGCACGACCAATACCGGTTTGTCGAGCATATTTTTGAAGAGCTGGACACCCTTGGCGAATGGTTTTATGACAAAGAGAAAAGGATACTGTACTATAAACCGTCACCGGGCCTGAGCGAAGTGCGCGTGGAAGTGCCGCAGCTCAGGCACCTGGTCGAATTCCGAGGCAGCGAAGCCAGGCCGGTCAGCAACATCAGCCTGGCTGGCTTCGAGTTCACGCACACGACGCGGACTTTCATGGACAATAAGGAGCCGCTGCTGCGAAGCGACTGGACCATCTACCGGGGTGGAGCCATTTTACTGGAAGGGGCGGAAAATTGCCAGATTCGGGACAGCCGTTTCAACGCCGTGGGAAGTAATGCCATCTTTTTCAGCAACTACAACCGGGACCACGTGGTATCCGGTTGTGAAATTACGCTGGCAGGAGCCAGTGCGATTTGCTTCGTTGGTGACCCGAAAGCCGCCCGCTCACCCAGTTTCGAATACAATGAGTTCGTGGCGGTCGACCAACTGGATAAATTGCCGGGACCCAAGAGCAACAATTACCCGGCCCGCTGTAAGGTGTACGACAACCTCATCCATGATATCGGCAGGATCGAAAAGCAAATTGCCGGCGTGGAAATTTCCATGGCGCAGGATATTACGGTAAGCCACAATTCGATTTACAACGTGCCGCGGTCCGGGATCAACATCAGCGAAGGCACATGGGGCGGGCATATCATCGAATTCAATGATGTGTTCAATACGGTGTTGGAAACCGGCGACCACGGCTCGTTTAACTCCTGGGGGCGCGATCGCTTCTGGCATCCCAACTACGACACCCTGAGCCATATCACCGAGCGTCACCCAGAATTGGTCCTGCTCGATGTCGTCAAAACCATTGTCATTAGAAATAACCGCTTTCGTTGTGACCATGGCTGGGACATCGATCTGGACGATGGTTCGAGCAACTACCATATCTACAATAACCTCTGTCTGAACGGCGGGCTCAAACTTCGCGAGGGCTTTCATCGTGTCGTCGAGAATAATATCATGGTCAACAACTCGTTTCACCCGCATGTATGGTTTAAGAACAGCGGGGATGTGTTCCGGCACAATATCGTGATGCGAAACTACTACCCGATCAGGCTGCAAGGCTGGGGCACAGAAGTAGATTACAACTTGTTCCCCGATTCCATATCCCTAGCCAAGGCCCGGCAGGAGGGCACCGATGCACATTCAGCTTTCGGTTCACCCGGATTCATAAACCCCAAAACGGGGGATTACCGGGTTGCCGACGGTTCGCCCGCATTAAAACTGGGCTTTAAAAATTTTCCGATGGATAACTTCGGGGTCGCATCGCCGTCACTCCGTAACATCGCACTTCCTGTGCCGCTGCCGGAGCTGTTCGAAAATCGCGAAGTAAAGGATCACCGGTATGAATGGATGGGCTCTTCGATCAAGAACCTGAATACGCTGGGCGAGCGCTCGTCAACGGGCATGGTCAGCGAGACCGGGGTATACGTACTCGACGTCATGACATGGAGCCCATGGAGCGGCTACCTGAAACCCGGCGATGTGATTTTGGGCTTCAATAAGGATAAGATAGACAAGGTGACGGACCTGGAACACGCTTATCTCGGCATCAATGAAAATACGCCGATCGAGCTTGTGATATTCAGGGATCAGCGCGAACAACGAATCAAGATCACTTTAAAGAAATAATTATGACACGGACGATCATCTGGTGCTTTATCTGCGGCCTTTTTCCTGTCGCCGGAATGCTGGCTCAGAAGGCAGATACGCGTCCTTCGAAAGGAGGCAACGGGTCCCTGACTGAACAAAAATTGCAGGATCCTTTGCAAGTCGATCCTAGGACGATCAATGAACTGTGTGCAGTCAATGCCAGACGGTCGCCAGGGATTAAGGAATTTGGGCCGCAGTCAAGTTTGAATGCAAAGCGGTTTTGGTTGGTGGGCTTAACCAACGACAAGTTGATCGAGTGGCATGTAAAAGCGCCCGCTTTCGGCAGCTACGAAGTCGATTTCCTTATTAATTGCAAACCGGGAACTCAGATCAAACTGGCCGGTGCAACCGGCAACGTTGTTTTTACAGCAACAGAGCAGGGATGGCAGCGGGCAAAAGCTAAATCTCCCTTCTCCCTGCCTGGTGGCGAAAGCGTCGTACGCCTGAGTGTTGTGAATGCGAAAGATACAATCGATATCAAGTCGGTCGAGCTCATTAATCTCGCCGAGAAGAAAAGCTTGGAGAAACGCATCCAGGCTTTCAAGGGTGATGCCGAATGGATGAAGGACGCCGGCTACGGTATCATGACGCAGGTAGGTGGATGGGCTTACCCATCCAAGGGGGATAAGAAGCCTTGGCCCGGATTTGCAGAGAATTTCGATGTCAAAGCATTTGTGGACAAGATGCGGGATATGGGTGCGAGTTACATTGTCTGGAGCGCTACCTGGTCGGACTACCTTTTCCCAGCACCCATCAAGGCAATTGAAGAAGTTTTACCAGCACGGGTAAGCAAACGGGATCTGATAGGCGAACTCATCAAAGAGTGCCGAAAATACAATATTCGCGTCATGCTATATTATCACTTGGGGCATGATCACAAGGAAGTACTGCTGGCCAAAGGATGGAAGGACTCTCCGCACGAAGAGTACCGGTCGAGGCAGGTTTGGCTGGAAAGGGAAATGAAGATATTCACCGAGATGGGCAACCGCTACGGCACGGGCCTTGATGCGATCTTCCTGGACGACGGATGTGTTTGGTATCCCGCCGATTTTGAAAAACTGGGAGCCGCATTAAAAGCCGGTAACCCGAAGCGGCTAATTTGTTATAATCCCTGGATAGGGCCCAATATCACTCCTTTTCAGGACTTTTATTGCGGGGAGGGCTTCGATGGTCAGCAGACTAAGTACAAGATCAGCGATGGCACAATTACGGAAGGCCCCCAAAAAGGACTTCAGCTATTCGGGAATTTCATTTTTGACGGACCCGACTGGGGAATTAACAAGCCGGGTGTCACCATTCAGCCTCCCAATAACTGGACAACCGACAAACTTGTCGCGATGACCCAAAGGCTGCAAAAGGAAAGGTATTCGGTTGCGATCAATTTGCTCGTTTACGAAGATGGAACGATAGGCGAACAGAGCTATCAACTGTTGAAGGAAGCGGCCATTAAATTAAAAAGGGGAAAATGGGCTGTTAAATAAAGATTTTGATCCCGACAGCATCGCGAAGGTCTTAACAGTGACAGATCTCAATCGCATTGAGTCGTTGACGGTAACATGTTATTACAGTTTCCAAAGCAGATATGAAAAAGTTTTGTTTGGCGCTGGATCTCAAAGACGATCCGGGCCTGATTGAGGAATACGAACAACTTCACAAAGCGGAAAACGCCTGGCCTGAAGTTACCCAAAGCATTGCAGACGGCGGCATCAACAATATGGAGATTTATAGGGTCGGCAACCGCTTGTTCATGATCATAGAGACCGGCGATGACTTCGATTTTGAGAACAAGGCGAAGTTGGACGCTGCCAATCCCAAGGTACAGCAGTGGGAACAACTGATGTGGAAATTTCAGCAGCCTCTCAAGTGGTCTGAACCAGGAGAGAAGTGGGTGCTGATGGAGCAGATATACAAAATGCCGGTAACTATTTAATTTAATTTAGCAATTTTCCTTATGACTGATCGTAAAACTCGGCTGGCTATTATTCTGATCACTTCTTTGTTTTTTCTTTGGGGCTTTGCCCTTAATCTCAACCCGATTCTCATCCCGCATTTAAAGAAAGCCTGCCAGCTAAGCGACTTTCAGTCGGCCCTTATCGACTCGGCGTCCTACATTGCCTATTTCCTGATCGCCTTGCCTGCCGGACTTTACATGAAGCGGTTTGGTTACAAAGCCGGGATTACCTTGGGCCTGCTTCTATTTGCGGTGGGAACATTCCTGTTTTATCCGGCGGCCGAGATGAGGCATTTTGGCTTTTTCCTTTTTGCATTGTTTGTGATCGCCAGCGGACTTACTATGCTCGAAACGGCAGCCAACCCCTACATGACCGTGCTCGGTGATGCCGATTCGGCCACGCAACGGCTCAATTTTGCGCAATCTTTCAATGGCCTGGCCGCATTTTTAGCGCCATTAATGGGCGGGACATTTATTCTCTCCGGAAAGACCCTTTCCGGAGGGGAACAGCAATCCATGTCTCGAGAAGAACTCGACAGTTTCCTCAATGCGGAGGCCTCCTCCGTGCAATTGCCCTTTTTGATCATCGGTGTAACCGTTCTGCTAGTCGCTGTGATGATATGGCGCACGGCATTGCCAGAGATCAAGGAGGAAGAGAATTCGGCCAACCAGGTAACCGGCTCAATTTGGGCGGAAAAAAACTTGATATTAGGGGTTCTAGCACAGTTCTTCTATGTGGGCGCACAGGTTTGTATCAGTAGCTTTTTTATCAGGTTTTCCGATAAAGTTGCTGGAGTCGATGAAAAAACGGCTGCATACGTTTTGTCGGGTGCGTTTCTGAGCTTCATGATTGGTCGTTTTATCGGCACTTACCTGATGCGTTTTGTAGCGCCGCCGCGCCTGCTGGCACTCTACAGCCTGATCAACATCGCATTGCTCATTACCGCGGTAGTTACCGAAGGCATGCTTTCGGTTTACGCTTTGGTCGCCGTGCAGTTTTTTATGTCCATCATGTTCCCTACGATTTTTGCGCTCAGTATCCGCGGACTTGGGGAAAAGACCAAAATCGGATCCTCTCTGGTCATCATGTCGATTGTCGGCGGAGCCATCTTTCCTGTCATTATGGGTCAGGTTTCGGACGTTACCTCTATTCAAAAGGCGTATTTGGTCCCGGCGGTCTGTTTTCTGGTCGTCTTGTATTTTGCAATAAAGAACAACTCAATCAAGCAGGTCACTATGGGGGCCTCGCATTGAAATTCTTGGAATTACCTTTAACCACAAAATCATGGATTTACAATTGCAGAATAAGGTCGTCGTCGTAACGGGCGGCGCGAAGGGAATCGGGGAAGGGATTGTCCGAGTGTTGGCCCATGAAGGTGCAATTCCGGTTATCGTAGGCCGTAATGCGGAAGACAATAAAAAAGCGATCGACGCACTTTCAGCTCTGGGACTCGACGCATTTCAGGTAGTGGCGGAGCTCACTCAGCCAGAATCATGCGAACAGTCGGTGGCTACGGTGATGAAAAAATTCGGCCGCATCGACGGATTGGTTAACAATGCGGGCGTTAATGACGGCGTGGGACTGGAATACGGCAACTATGAGGCCTTCATGGCATCGCTGCACAAGAATGTCGTGCATTATTATCTGATGGCACACTACGCATTACCCGCGTTGAAAGCATCCGAAGGCTCTATTGTGAACATTAGTTCGAAAACGGCGGAGACGGGTCAGGGAGGAACATCGGCGTATGCAGCCTCCAATGGCGGCCGCAACGCACTGACCAGGGAATGGGCGGTGGAGCTTTTGAAATACGGCATCCGCGTGAACGCCGTGATCGTATCGGAATGCTGGACGCCGCTGTACGAGAAATGGATCCGAAAATTGCCTAGTCCGGAGGAAAAACTTAAATCGATCACCGCCCACATCCCATTGGAAAACCGGATGACTACCGCAGAAGAGATTGCCAACATGGTATCCTTCCTGCTCTCGCGGCGTTCGAGCCACACGACCGGACAGTTGATCTACGTCGACGGCGGTTACGTCCATCTGGATCGTGCATTGGCCAATTCATAATAGCTTTCAACACGAAATTCACTCTGATCCATTCGAATATGGAAGTTCTGGTCTGTACCACCCCCGGCGAATTTGCTTATCAGCTAGTCGAAAGACCTTCGTTAACGCCGGGAAACACTATTATCAAAATCAAAAGGATCGGCATTTGCGGAACCGACCTGCATGCGTTTGAAGGGACGCAGCCTTTTTTCAGCTATCCTCGCATTCTAGGTCATGAACTGTCCGGGGAAATTTTAGAAACTGAAGGGGCGCCAGGCTTTCATGTCGGCGAAGCGGTAACTTTCATTCCTTATTTCAATTGCGGAAAATGCATCGCCTGCCGGGCTGGCAAGTCTAATTGCTGCACAAGTATTCGCGTTTCCGGAGTGCATATCGACGGCGGCATGACGGAATATCTGTCGATACCCTCCGATGCACTGGTACATGGGGATGGGTTGAGTTTCGATGAGCTGGCACTCGTGGAGATGCTTTCCATTGGAGCACATGGGATTAGGCGGGCGAATGTGAAACAAAACGAAACCGTCCTCGTTGTCGGCGCCGGGCCGATCGGACTCGGTACCATGGAATTCGCACGCATCGCGGGAGCGAAGGTGATCGCGTTGGACATTCATGAGGGAAGACTGGCATTCTGCCGGGAGAAATTGGGCGTTTCGGACACGATCAATGCAGCAACTGATCATGTATTGGAAAAATTACGTTCGATAACACAAGGGGATATGCCTACGGTTATCATCGATGCGACGGGCAGTTTGAAAGCCATTCACGCGGCATTCGACTACTTGGCGCATGGCGGCAGCTATGTGCTGGTGGGGCTGCAAAAGGGTGATATCTGTTTCAATCATCCCGAATTCCACAAGCGTGAGGCGACCTTGATGAGTAGCCGCAATGCAGTACGTGCTGACTTTGAGCATGTCATCACCTGTATGAAAAAAGGGCTTATCGATCCGACCATCTACATTACACATCGCGCGGCGTTCGATCAGGTTAAAGACCAATTCGAATCCTGGCTGAATCCTGCGCAAGGTGTAATTAAGGCCATGGTTGAGATCCGATAATCAAGGGTTATATTGCAATATTTTGAGAATAAATTTCACATATGACTAAAATTCATTAATTTCATTTGAGCTTGTCCGGCTTTTGGAGATCCCATCGTTGACTCGCTTGCTGATGGTAACTCCGGTAACGTGTGTCAACATAACATTGACAAATGCATAGCTGACAATCCGGCTACTCTTTCGATAAAGGTGTTCAAGTAAAAGTCGAATACGCTTCGTGGATAGAAATCGTGCAACCATAAAGGATATTGCGGAAGAATTGAACCTGTCCTCTTCCACCGTTTCAAGAGCGTTGAGCGATCGGGGGCGCATCAGTCAACAGGTGCGTACTGAAGTGCTCAACCTGGCCAGGCGCTGGGGGTACACTAGGAATCCCTTCGCACTGAACCTGCACAATAACCGCTCCAATCACATTGGGTTGATACTTCCTGAATTTACGCATCACTATTTCTCGCAAGCCCTTAAGGGAATAGACCAGGTGGTCAATGAAAAAGGTTATCACCTGATTGTAAACACGCATAATAATGATTGCGGCAAAGAAGCGAATGCCGCAAAGGCGCTGAACGGATTGCTTATCGACGGAATGATTGTATCCCATGCGGGCAACAACGGGCATTTTCAGTATTATAAAGAACTGATGCTAAGCGGCGTCCCCGTCGTATTCTTCGATCGACTGTTTGAAGATCTGAACGCTTCCTACATCATTACAGACGATTTCAGCGGTGCTCAGGACGCAATAGATTACTTGGTCAATACGGGCTGCAAGAAGATAGCATATTTCTGTGGACCAAGTGATATCTCGACAAATTTCCATCGCCAAATGGGTTACCAGGAAGGAATCAGGAAAAGGTGTATCAATACGGGATCCGAACTCATTTTTCCTTGGGACAGCGACAACGAAAGATTGAAAGCTAAGATGAAGCTGTTTTTTACGGAGCACCAGATAGATGGCATTTTTTGTTTTTCTGATTATATCGCCTACGATGCTTTGTGCGTGCTTTGTGAAATGGGAATCAATGTACCCAATCAGGTTAGTATCATCGGCTTCGCGGATGAACCCGTGTCATCCTATTGCATTCCCAGAATAAGTACAATTCATCAATCAGCGGAGATGGTTGGTAGGAGGGCTGCGGAGATCCTGTTTTGGCATCTTGAAAACCCTAATGATGAGAACTTTATCATTGAGCGGTTGCCTACTCGACTGATTCTGCGGGAAAGTACAAAAAAAACGCTGAATGCACTGAATGAGCTAAAAGAATGAACACAGAAGACGGCGTGCAAAAGCGGTTTACTGAAGCCAATCTTCAATTTAAATCAATATCGGTCTTTACTGCCGGCAGGCCATTTTGAAGTAATTATTAAACTATGAGCATTCGGGAAGTTGAGTTAGGTTTACTTTTCGGGATAAGTATCCGATGTAACCGAACTAACTTTTGATAAGAAAATATTGATTTAACGGTCAAAACCAGGTGATTGCAAGCATCCTTAGTTATCTTGTGGTATAGTCACATACTTCCAATTGTATCTTTCATATCAACCAACGCCGACCTTATTACTATGAAACAGACCTGCTTTTTACTCCTATTACTTTTCGGATGCCTCCATGCCGTAGCGCAAATCGACACAACCAGCTATCCCAAAGAAAGGCAGGAAATCAGGGCGCTGATGCGAAACCGGAAGCCTGATGTACAAATTGATTGCAAAGATTTTATTGCGGTAGGTGCCAAGGGCGATATTTCCTTTTCGCACGAGCAATGGCAGGGTGTACAATCCAAGGAGAAAGTGGTTTTTAAATCGGTGTGGCCGGTGCCTGGTAATGAATTCATCCGCATTTATGACGGGAATATGGCCGTAGTGAATTTCCTGATCAATGTACAGCTTGAAGTCGACGGACGGGAGGTGAACATGAAGTCAGGAGACTGGAAGTGTTTCACAAGAACGCCAGCGGCTGGTGCCGTGTAGCCGGGCAGGGTACGGAGGTCGACGAGAAGCTGTTTCCGGTGAAAACGAATTAATGCACTTCAACAAGCAAACAAAGCTTACTCCCAGCGCTGTGCGGTATGTTTGAATTTCGATAGTATCCGTTTGATTGATGTAATGCGTGGGCTGGATGGCCATCCTACTTTTGCCATATCAAAACACAGGATGGTCACATTATCAACATTTCTTCAATTTCCGGTATTGCCCCGAGCGCAGGCTGGTCCATTTACGGCGCTGCAAAGCACGCTGTGATTGGCCTGACCGAAGTGCTGGCTGACGATATCCGCCATCTGGGCATCAAAGTGACGCTGGTTGCTCCGGGCGTATTTCGGACAAACTTCAACAATCCGGACTCGCTGGTATTGTCGCAGCGCAAAATTGATGCTTATTCAGAAGTACGGTCCCAGCAGAAAAAGTTTGCGGCCAAAAGCGGGACGCAGATAGGCGACCCGGCAAAGGCTGCTGAGGTGATGATGGAAATTGCTGGAATGGCACAACCACCTTTGTATTTACTTTTAGGTAGCGACGCTTACGCACGTGCATTCGCCCGGTTGGACCTACTGTCTTCCACGTACAAGGAATGGGAAGTATTGACAAAATCGACGGATTTTAGTGCTTAATACGACATTTGGATTGGCGAAGCCGATGACCTGGGGAAAGGTTACGGAACCGAGATGATGCGCCAGGCGATTGATCGTTGTTTTGTGCCAAACGCTGCTGAGACGATCCTAAGGAGAATTTCCCCAGGACTACATGGCTATCTGACGCAAAAGAAAAAGTCCCGCACCTCTCAACCAGCCGGATGCGGGACTTTAATTCAATAATTGTGAAATGCCGGATGAGCGTTAATGCTCCAATTGTGTGTACCGCCTATGGTTCTTCATCCGCCAGGACAATCCAGGCCGGTGCATATCGCGCTCATATTACGGATTCCCTTGGACGGATTCTGATGAGCGGTACCAGCCGATCAAAGTACTCAACAGGCAGCCCTTTGAAATATTCCTGAATTACCCACATGCCTTCTGTTTTGAAAGGTAGAATGAAGTGGCTCCCGCTGGTTAAATAGAATATAGCGAAGCCGAGTTGTAATTTCCTGTTATTATGAAAAATCTCGATCCGGGAAATGTCTCCCTCCTTCAAAACGACCACCGCATCTGAAAGCTCAATTTCCAGTTGATGCACATCGGGTAAGCTGGTAATCACAACGCCTCTCGAATAGGGCCAATGGTTAAGATCGACGCTCACGATCATGCCCGGCACGGCCAGCGAAGCCAAGGAGAGTAAAAAGACCACAGCCCTGCCAATTTCTGGATAGGGGGTAGAGAAGCGCGCAAAAAATACGGCGTGCATGGTCACGCCAAACATGATGAGCCCCATCAGGACAAACAAATACTCAGACCTGAAAAAAAATGACTGTGCGGTCGTTCGATATATCCGCTGGACTTTCATCGGGGAATTGGTGCCGATCGTATCACGCGTGAATCGTATCATGCGCCAGATCAGCCAGCCCATGGGAAGGAAAATGATTAGAAAGATGATCAGTGTCCCCATGTCACAAAGCTTATAAGGGCCGCTAGATTGACGAAGTTGCCGAAAGGTGCAGACCGCACCAATTACCGGTAAGCTTTGGTGGAGGAAAAGCCTTTGATTAAAAGCAAAAAGAGACTGGCTGACAGAATGACCAGTACAATGGTATTACTTGTAATGTACTTGGCAGTAAGGGCAGCTGTGATCGCTACGATCCAGAAGCTGAAAATGTATTTTGCCCAGTGAAATTTATCCATGAGTCCGCTGATTTTACCGATTGTAAATATAATCATATAAAGGTTACAGTATATAGCGGCGACTGTTCAATTCGGATAATTTGGACAAACATCAAGGATGTATGAATCAGAGGCCCAGGCTGTCGGGAGCCTATATATGTGCTCTGAAAGTTCTAGTGCATCAGTGCCGAAGTAATTGGCCTGGAATTTGGGCATCTACAAGGAAAAAAAATCGTATCGTAATATTGCGATGTTATTTTTTTCGGTTATGTTTGCATCATGGGAGTCACGAAAACGGAAATATTCACAGCGCAACAAAACCGGATCGCAGATTTGGCGAAAGCATTTGCACACCCTGCGCGGGTGGCAATCTTGCAGCTGCTCATTGCCCGAAAGGCATGTGTTTGCGGTGACTTGGTGGATGAACTGGACCTTGCGCAGGCGACTGTGTCCCAGCATTTGAAGGAGTTGAAGCGGATAGGAATCATTCAGGGAGAGATTAATCCTCCACGCGTTTGCTATTGCATTAATCCACCGGTATGGGAAGAGGCAAGAGAGGTGTTCGGCTCAATGCTGGAATCCTTCGAACAGGTTACATGCTGCAATTAGACAGGCATTTTTTTGAGTAAATCAATCGTAATATTACATTATAACAATCAATATATGGCAAATCAAACAAATCAGGTTACTGCTGGGCCGATGACCTGGGGCGACTTCAAACGTACGCTCGAACAAAACCCTGACTTGCACCTGCAATTTGAATATGAAGCAGGAAAGTTCGTAGATAGCTCATACCATATCACCGAAATCAAGCAGGCGCCGATCGTGTCGGTCGATTGCGGCGGTCAGATGAACAGCTGGACCGAGGTTATCGTGCAGCTTTGGGAACCGTCGGTGAAAGAGGCTGACCGGTCCATGAAAGTGGGCAAGGCGCTTAAAATCGTTGGGGTCGTGGAGAAATCATTGCCTTTGAACCCGAATGCGATAGTGAAAATTGAATTTGGCAATTCGAAGTTCGACACGCGGCAGATGTATCCCGGCGAATTCGTTACCGAAGGCGACACCTTTACGGTAAATTTGGTACCCGACTTCACGCAGTGTAAGGCACTTTCGCGCAACCAAAGCTGCGGAACATCGTCGGCCGACGCGTCCTGCTGCGCTCCCGCAGAAAAAAAGGAAGAGCCTGAGTTGGTTGTAGTCGCTGAGGAAACGTCTTGTTGCACACCGGGAGGCGGCTGTTGCTAATTAACCACCTAATAGCATATCGATGACGATCAGAGAACTGTTACCCGATGATTGGCCTTCCGTCCGGGGCATCTACGCTCAGGGCATTGCAACCACTGAGGCAACACTCGAAACGAGTCCGCCGGAATGGGAGGCGTGGGATCTCCCATCATCGGCTACCGTGAGGAAATCGGCCAAATGAAAGGGGCCTGGCGGGATGTCAATTTGTTGGAACGCAGAAGTAAAACAATAGGAATCAATTAAATAAACATGAAAAAAGTATTAGTGCTATGCACCGGCAACAGCTGCCGGAGCCAGATTGCCGAAGGGTATTTGAGACATTTTGCCGGTGATAAGGCCATCGTATACAGTGCCGGGGTAGAAACGCATGGCGTAAATCCCAAAGCGATCGCGATTATGGCGGAAGACGGGATGGATATTTCCAGTCATACGTCGAACAACGTGGACGAATATGGCGACATCGATTTTGATTTCGTGATCACCGTTTGTGACAATGCCAAAGAGCGCTGCCCTTATTTCCCCGGTAATGCAAAGCAATTCCATCACAACTTTCCCGATCCGGCGAAAGCAACGGGTACTGAGGACGAGATTCTGAATGCGTTCCGGGCCGTCCGTGGGCAGATCAAAACATACTCCGAAAACTTTGTAAAGAATAATCTGTAAGTAATGTCTGCCAACAATTGCGCTCCCGCGGCCAACCGCAAGAAACTCGGATTCTTCGACCGGTATCTGACGTTGTGGATTTTCCTCGCGATGGCCTTGGGGGTTATTCTTGGAAATGTCGCGCCATCAGTACCTGGGTATATCAATCGATTTTCCAGCGGCACTACCAACATCCCTCTGGCCATCGGTTTGATTCTGATGATGTATCCGCCGCTAGCCAAGGTGAAGTATGACAAAATGGGAGAGGTTTTTCGAAACACCCGGGTAATGATCGTTTCCCTTCTGCTGAACTGGATCGTCGGTCCGGTGCTGATGTTCGTGCTTGCAGTGGTCTTTCTGCCCAATCATCCTGACTACATGACTGGACTGATACTGATCGGCCTCGCGCGCTGCATTGCCATGGTACTCGTGTGGAATGAACTTGCGGAAGGCAGCCGGGAATATGCAGCAGGGTTGGTTGCGCTGAATAGCGTGTTTCAAGTATTGCTGTATAGTTTCTATGCCTATTTCTTCATAACGGTTTTACCGCCTTTGATCGGTTTGGAAGGACTGGTTGTTAACATTACGATAGGCGAAATTGCGGCCAGTGTAGGCATTTACCTTGGAATTCCGTTTGCAGCTGGAATCCTAAGTCGTATCGGGCTGACAGCCTCGAAGGGGGAGGAGTGGTACGAGACTAAATTTCTCCCCCTCATTTCCCCGATTACTTTGATCGCGCTGCTGGCTACGATCATTTTGATGTTCAGCCTGAAAGGTGAATTGATCGTTAAATTGCCCGGAGACGTACTTCTGATTGCCATTCCGCTAGTGATTTATTTCGTGGTCATGTTCCTGGTGAGTTTCTTCGTCGCAAAATCACGCGGGGCCGATTACGCCCAGAACGTGTCCATTGCATTTACCGCGTCGGGAAATAATTTCGAGTTAGCGATTGCAGTCGCGATCGGTGTTTTTGGCATCAACTCGGGTCAGGCATTTGTGGGCGTAATTGGCCCGTTGGTGGAGGTGCCGGCTTTGATAGCGCTGGTGAATGCAGCTTTTTGGCTGAGAGATAGATATTATAAACCAACAATCGGCTGAGTACGGACGATGGAAATTGCATTTATTTCTGATGTCCCACGCCAATTTTCCGACTTCGGGAGCCTGGAAAATTGGCGGGATGTAGTGCCTTTTGCAACCAACCGTAGCTTACATTTTTTGAATTGCTGATTGATTTAGCAAATTTTTGATTCTTAATCTGTTATACTGTTGCAGTAGGATGGGATAAACATTATAGACGATGTTACAAAGCATAATCGAAATCGCTGCCAATACTTTGCCCGATCCTAAGGCGCTCGCCATACTTAACGCGAAGAACACAAAACAGCTATAATGAAACCGTTCTTGTACTGCGATGGTCGTCAAATAGGCGCGGGCGCTGGCTGTACCTGAAATTCGTCTATGTTTTTTTCCAAGGCTCCGGTTGACGCGGCTGACAAACATCCCATCCTGCACCAGCCAGCGCATAGCCCTTATCCCAATCATTTCATAAATGCGCCGATTACTGCTCAATGTCAAAAAAGACACCCATCTGGCTGGGATGGTGTAGGCGAACACGCTTACACCAATATAAATGTAGACCAACCATAGCGAGTGTTTTTCAGCAAAGTATTGCCCCCAATAATGGCCCGTCACGCTAAACACGATGACCGTCCAAAATATGTTGATCAATTGATTGAACATTGAGCCGCAAATAAATAGATGCCAACATATTCCTGAGCTGCCAGACAGAATACCTGGGAGCTCTCCCAAACGCCGCGCCTCCCTGTCCCCGCGATGGCGCCCGGTAGGGTCACGATTGCCGCCGTGGCCAAACAGAGAGCTGCTACCAGGGCCGTGATCGCTTGATTATTTCCAGCATTTCAGCTTTGGTATTTAGATTTTCTGTTGGAGCCTCTCCCATGAGCCTCCGTTGTGGGCGTCCACGCCCGCAGATCTCAACATGCTTTCGGCCATCCCGCTCCTTGCTCCACTCCGGCAGCAGGTAATTACCGGTTTGCCTTTTTTGAGCAGCATATCCGCCTTTGCGTTGATCTGATCGAGGGGAATGTTGATGCTCCCTGAAATATGCCCTGAGGCGAACTCCTTGGCTGAGCGAACATCCACAACAAGTGCCCCTTGCTGTACAAGGTCTTTGTAATCTATGCTTTTTGATCCGAATAATGATGATAAAATTCCCATAGCCTTCCTTTTTTGTTTTCTTAATGAATGATACAAATCTCGGAATGGGAGGCGAGCCCGTCAGTGATATTTGTCACATTCCTCTTTGCCCCATCTTTTTTTAGCAGGCGGGATGTAACCTCCCTGAATGAATTCAGATCGGTTGCAAGCCGGTGTTAACAGTTAGCCAGAAGCGTTCATTCCACAATATCCCTGATCATCTTGCGGATTTCCAGGCTCGTCATACTACTCTGTCTGGGCGTAGTCTGGGTGAAAATAATACCCGCGATTTGATGCTTCGAATCCTGCCACGGGTGGGTGCCAAACAAGCCGGGACTACTGCTTTCCAGCACACGGCCGTCGGCATCGACCACGTCGAGCCAGTTTCCAACTCCATAACGGACTGGTCTTTGAGGCGTTGTTGAAAATGGATTGGTAACGTATGGCGTCCCGGTGATTTTCGCGTCTTCGGTCTGGTCGCTGAGCATGGTCCCGATAGCGCTTTCGCTTAGTACGCGATTGCCATTATAGGTGCCGCGGTTCACCAGCATTTCCAGGAATCTGAGATAGTCGGCAGCGGTGGTGTGCACGCCGCCTGCGATGATCGGGTTGCGAACGGAACGGTATTCGGCCGTCATGCCGCAAGGCTTGGCAATGCGCTCATCGAACAGTTCCTGCCAACTTTTCCCGGAGACGATTTCGGCAACCCTGCCACCGATCTGCATACCTGCACTTCCATAATCGAACTGGGTGCCGGGGCTGGCGACCAATGGCGTATAAACGGCGATGGAATCAACTGCCTGCGCCAGGGTCATCAGTCTTTTGTACTCGTATTTTTGAGGCGAATCGCCTCCGAAGCCCGCTGTGTGCGCAAACAACTGCCGGATGGTAATGCCACCTTTCCGATGCGCGGTGAAAATCGGCAGGTACTTGCCAATACTGTCGGAAAGCGTCAGCTTGCCCTCGTCGACAAGGCTCAGAATGACGGCTGCCGAAAGCCATTTGGTGGCCGAAGCGATCGGTTTGCTGGTATGTTCGTCCAGGCCGATCCCTTTTTTGTAAATCAGCTTACCATTTTGCGAAACGAGCACGATCACCTGATCGTTGTAATCGGCAAGGTGCGCTTCCACAAATTTGTCTACTTCGTCGAAATTGTAAACCGGGGGTGTCTCCGGCGAGACTTCGTCGGTGCGGCAGGAGCAAAACAGGAGAGCGCAAGCCGTCAGGAACCTGAATATGTTCGTCATGTCGTTTTTTATGATTTGCGTTTTTAAAGGTTTCTTGGGCAAAACAAGCGTAGAAACGAAAGACTGAAAAAGTAAATCCATGAAATCCAATAAATCTGACATGGAATGCCCGGGATTGCCGATGAACGGGTTTATTCATTTTGAACGCCCCGGTCCTGATCAGCTCGAAAGCTTCTAAGGGGCATATGATACAGACGTGATGGATTCGGGCTGGACGGGGCCAAAAGGCGGTCTTGAGTCGGGAGTTTTAAAAAAATCCTGAACATGCGTGGGAGTTTTTCAAATTTGCCGGTCTATCTTCATAGCAAGCCTTCCCGCACTTATCGGCAGGGCAGAAGGGTGAGAGAATATTGCACGTATATAAATCCACGTAAGCCGAAGGCAACCGCTGATGATCCGGAATTTAAATCAAGATAACTCCGACGACCAAGTTCTGTTAAACAGGATGAGGCTAGGGGATTATTCAGCTTTCGGGTCCATTTATGAACGGTACTGGGCCAGACTTTTCAATGCGGCCTGTAAGCGTACGGGAGACGAGGATTCGGCCAAAGACATTACGCAAGATATTTTTTTACAGCTTTGGCAACGCAGGCAGGAGTTAGAGATTGATAACCTGCCGGCTTACCTGCTTACGGCGGTGAGAAACAATGTTTTTAAATACATGGAAAAGCAGCAGCGCTACATCCCTATTTCGGAGCTGGTTGAGCAATTATTGTCCTCGGGCGAGTATACCGATGGTCAGTTGGCCATAACCGAACTGACGGCGCGTTTTACAAAGCTGTTGGAGCGGCTCACCCCGTCACAGCAGGAAATTTTCAGGCTGCGCTATGAGGAGGAAATGGGCACTATGGATATTGCCAGGAGACTGAACATTGCCCAGAAAACGGTCCAAAATCAACTGACCAGAAGCGTGGCGCAGATCAGACAGGCAATCGGGGTGATCGCTATTATGATCGCGGGCTGCCCCTGAAAGTTCCCGGAATGGGCAGTGCATGGTAGAAAACACACAAGCGTATCGACAAATGAGCAAGGAAGAGTTTTTACAAATACTGGAAAAGTACAGAAAAGGGAGTGCCACCGAAGAAGAGGAGGCCTTTTTACTGGCATATTATGAGCTGTTTGAATCTGTTCAAGACCGCACCGATCTGAAAGATGCTGAGCAGGTCAGGCGACTGAAAGAAAGTATCAAATCAGAAATTGACCTGCGATCGGCTGCTCTTGAAGAAGTCAGTGCGGGTGGATCGAAGCCAGGGATGCTGTACCGTTATGCAGCCTGGCTTGTAGCGGCAACATTTTTGATTGTGGGTGGTTTGTACTTTTTTAAAAGCCGTAAACCTGCTCAACTGGCGAAGATGTCCCCAATAGAGAGTGTTCAAAAAAGTGGCCGGATCGTGCCGGGAAGCTACCAGGCCACTCTCACGCTAGGAAATGGGGAAGTAATAAGGTTAGACGATCAGCAGAAGGGATTGATCCGGCAGCAAGACGGTGTTTCGGTGCAAAAGCGCGAAAGCGGGCACCTGGTTTACAGCGCCGGGAAAACTGCGAACGCGGCTGTTCATACCGTGTCCACTCCGAGAGGCGGGCAGTATCAGCTCACATTATCGGACGGTACCACCGTATGGCTGAATGCGGCCACCTCGATCCGGTTTCCGGCAGTATTCTCAGATACGATCCGAAGCGTGGAGCTGCGTGGCGAAGCTTATTTCGAAGTGGCGCACGATGCCGGCAAGCCGTTCCAGGTGCGGTCAGACGGACAGTTGATCACCGTCTTAGGCACGCGCTTTAATGTAGCCGCCTATTCAGACGAGCCTTCTACACGGACTACGCTGCTTGAAGGAAAGGTAAAAGTGATGACAACGAGTCCGCAGCGCGAGCAGCGCACAGGTGAAGGTAAGATTTTAAAGCCCGGGCAGCAATCGCTGCTGACAGGAGGTCTGATGCAGATAGCCAATGTTGATGCTGAAAATTCTGTGGCCTGGAAAAATGGCTATTTCAGGTTTGATAAGGCGGATATCCGAAGTGTGATGCGGCAGATAGCCCGTTGGTACGATGTCGAAGTCGAGTATCGGGGCAAAGCGGGAGCGGATCTTTTTGCCGGCGAAATAAAGCGTGACGAGGACATTGCGAACGTGCTGCGCATCATTCAGCTCAATAATGTGGATGTACGGGTGAATGGGCGCAAGATCATTGTTAACTATTAATCCGCTGCTTTTCAATGTGTAATTACTGAATTTTACTACCTATATCTTCATAATCCTATGCTCCTTACTCCCTACCGAAGGCTGGGTAGGCGAGAATGGTATGCCCGTGCGCAACGTTCATTTGCTGCGCGGGTTACGCTGCTCGCTTCCCTGGTCCTGCTGCTGACCCTTCATGCGAAAGCATTCGCACAGAAGATTACGATTAAAGGTGAGAACATCTCGCTTGAAAATGCACTGATCTCTATCGGTAAGCAGAGCGGACATTACTTTTTCTATAAATACAACGAGATCAAAGACGCTCACCCCGTATCGCTGGATCTAAAAAATGCAACGCTCGAAAGTGCACTGACCGAAAGTTTCCGGGGGCAGCCTTTTGAGTACAAGGTTGAGCGGAAGACGATTATTGTCAATAAAACAAAAGCGGAGCCCGCTGCCAAGCCAGCCAAAAAGGAAACTTCGGGACGTGTTGTAGACCAGAAGGGCCAGCCGCTGCCCGGGGCAGCGGTGCGTGTGCAAAATTCAGACGCCGCGACGGTCACTGACGAGGCCGGGATATTCACTTTCGCTGATTTGCCTGCTAATGCTACGCTGCTTGTGACCTATACCGGTTTCGCCAGCCAGTATGTCCGTATCGCCGGGCAAAGCGCTGTAACAGTGGTAATGCACGAGGACCCTCAGAACCTGAATGCGTTGGTGGTGGTCGGGTATGGAGTCCAGCAGCGGAAAGATATCACGGGTTCTGTCAGTTCGATCAATGCGGAAAAGATGAAAGATCAGGCGGTTTTCACCTTGGATAATGCGATGGCCGGACAAATGCCCGGCGTGCAAATTTCCCAGGCAACAGGCGCTCCCGGGGGCGGCTCCTCGGTGCGCATACGCGGCGCAGGTTCTCTGAGTGCGGGCAATGATCCATTGTATGTGATCGACGGCTTTCCGGTCAGTGGCGATTTTAACCAGACCAATAACCCGCTCAATACGATCAATCCGTCGGATATTGCCGATATCCAGGTGCTGAAAGACGCGTCGGCTACGGCGATTTACGGTTCGCGCGGTTCAAATGGCGTTGTCATCATTACGACCAAATCGGGCAAAAGCGGTACGTCCAAAATCGACTTCAATATAAGCACCGGAATCCAGCAGGTTGAGCGCGTCCTGGACGTGCTGAATGCCAGCGAGTATGCTGCTTACCTGAATGAGGCGCGTAATAACGCCTGGGTTAATTCGGGTCCAGGCAGAAGCGCGTCGGACCCCAATAGTGCCAGAACAAACAATGTGATGTACCAACTACCTGAGATCACGGCAAACCCTGCTGCGCTGGGGAGGGGGACGGACTGGCAAAAGGAGATTTTCAGGACTGCCAGCGTAAACAACTACCAACTCAACTTCTCAGGGGGCAATGAGCGGACCCGCTTCTTTGTATCAGGAGGATATCTCGACCAAAAGGGTATCATCCTGAACTCGGGAATGAAGCGCTATTCATTCAGGATCAATGTAGATTCCCAGGTACATAAGCGCGTCAGGGTCGGCGCGAACCTGACCCCTTCCTATGTGACCAACGATCTGGTGAATGCCGAGGGTAATTGGCAGGCGGGTGGCATCGTGCAGTCTGCAATTACGGCCGCACCTTTTATGAAGCCGTACGATTCTGAGGGGAATTATACGAAGATTACCGGTTTGAACATTGGTACCAGCGAGGTCGATAATCCGGTAAAGCTTGCCAGGGAATCGTATTACAAACAGGGGACGTTGAGATTGTTGGGAACTGCATTTGCAGAGGTGACAATACTGGACGGGTTAACCTTTAAAACATTGGTAGGTACCGATTTGCGTAATTTCAAGGAAAATATATTCAGCCCGTCTATTGTCAACCCCAACAGCGTCAATGCTACAAAAGTGCCGACTGCGAATGCGGTCACCACGGAGAACAAAAGCTGGCTGGCCGAATACACATTGAGCTACACCAGGCAGTTTGGCAAACACGCATTGAGCGCACTTGCAGGCTACACGGCACAAAAAGATTACCTGGACAATAGCAGCATTGCTGCAACGAATTTTGCAAATGACCAGATCAAGACCATTAATGCGGCAGGACTGATCACCAGCGCAGCCACTACGCAGGAAGAATGGGCACTGCTATCGTACCTGGCCAGGGTCAACTATGGTTACAATGACAAATACCTATTGACTGCAACAATGAGAAGGGATGGTTCTTCGCGTTTTGGAGCCGATAACAAATGGGGCTTTTTTCCTTCACTATCGCTCGGCTGGCATCTGTCCGAGGAGCATTTTCTGAAAAATATTAAATGGCTTAGTGAGCTTCGTCTTCGGGCCAGCTATGGGCTTACGGGCAATAATTTTATCAGCAACTACGGCCACATTGGGTTGACCGGGATTGAAAACTATATTTTTGGCGGCAGCGGCGGATCGATCGCCAATGGGATCAGGCTGACCAACATTCCCAACAGCCTGCTCGGCTGGGAGAAAAACAATCAGCTCGATATCGGCCTTGAAGTCGGATTGGCCCAAAACCGTTTTTCGCTCACGCTCGACTATTATCTCAAAAACACCTCCGACCTTCTTCTCAATGTGCCTGTACCCACACTCACGGGTTATGTGACAGCACTTCAGAACATCGGTAAAATCCGCAATCGCGGTCTGGAATTTGCGGTCACGAGCCGAAATCTGGTGAATAGGGTCAAATGGACGACCGACTTTAACATCTCGACAAACAAGGTCAAGGTTTTAGCGCTGGGGCCCGACGGTTCTCCCATCATTTCCCGCCAAGCGACTTCTGCCAATGCATCTACGCATATCACGGCCGTCGGCGGTGAGCCGGGCACTTTCTATGGTTACCGTGTCGCGGGCGTTTATCAAAACCAGCAAGAGGTCGAAAACCTGCCGGGTATTTCAGGAGAGTCCAAGCCAGGGCAGCTTCGGTTTGCGGATATCGACGGCGATGGCCGGATTACCAGCAATGACAGAACAGAGCTGGGCAGCCCTTTTCCGGATTTTACTTATGGGATGACCAACAAGCTCTCATTCAAAAACCTGGATTTCTCGGTGACCATTCAGGGTGTCCAGGGTTTCGAGGTGCTGAATATGGCACGCAGGTATTACGGGAACTATGCAGGCTCGTATAATGTGCTCAAAAGCGCCTCCCAGGGATGGCGGTCGGAGCAGGAGCCGGGCAACGGCACTTCACCGATGGTCGACCGTAATTTCGGGGCCATGCCGGGAAGTAACCTGGTGAACAATGTCACATCCTTGTTTGTAGAGGATGGCTCATTCCTGCGCGTTCGGAATATGACCCTGGGCTACACAATCCCCGGGGCAATGCTGAAAAGGCTCGGGCTAGCCAATGCGCGGGTGAATTTCAGCGTACAGAATGCCTTCACTTTTACCCGTTACGAAGGGTATAACCCGGAGGTGAGCATACAGGGTGGCAGTACGCTGGTACCGGGCGTGGATGCGGGCGGATACCCGTTGGCGCGCACCTTCATGTTGGGAATAAGTCTTGGCCTTTAAATCAGATAAGTGATGATAAATAATATTAAAATGAGGCTTTGGGTGATCCTGGTCCCGTTCCTTGCCTCGGGTTGTAGCGACAATTTTCTTGACCTGGCACCTGTTTCGCAGCTCAATGGAAACAGTTTTTACAAAACAGAAGCGGATATTAAAAACGCCCTGACCGCTACATATGGTGCATTGCAGGCACCGGGCATTTATTATTCTTCTATGCATGTGATCGGCGACCTGCGTTCGGACGACACGTGGATACCAAATCCAAATGCGGGAGCAAATCTGCAGGAGGTCGACGAATTTAAAAATAATGCCTTCAATACGATCAGCAGTTCCACCTGGAGTGCACACTATCAAGGCATCCAGTCGGCCAATATTGTCATTGACAAAATTGCCGATGTGCCGATGGAAACTTCGGTAAAGGCTCGGTATATCGGAGAAACGAAATTTTTGAGGGCGCTCATGTATTTCAACCTTGTCCGCACTTTCGGTGACGTTCCACTGGTATTGGAAGTGATTAACAACCCTTCTGAAGGCTATGCCTACGGGAGGGAGGCTACCGGGAATGTCTATGAGCAGATTGTCAGTGACTTAAGAGAAGCTGGGGCGGTATTGCCTGAGCAGGTCGCCAGCGCGGAGATCGGGCGAGCTACCAGGGGGGCAGCAATGGCGCTGCTTGGCAAAGTTTATCTGACCCTGGGGCAATGGGACCTTGCTGCGCAAACATTGAAAGCGCTCATCGGGATGGGGACCTACCAGCTCCTGCCCAATTATGCCAACCTGTTCGGCGCTTCGAACGAGAATAGCAGGGAATCCATTTTTGAAGTACAATTCAAAAAGGGCTCGTCGGGCGAAGGAAGTCCTTACACAAACCAGTTTGCTCCGATCGGATCAGGCACAGCGGTGACGGGGCTTGGCAATCCCCTGGGACAAAACATACCTACCGATGCGATTGTGGCAGCTTACGAAACCGGGGATTTGCGAAAAAATGCGTCGATGCAAACCACTTATACGCTCAACGGCAATACCGTCACACACAACTATGTGGCGAAATACCTTGGGCAGCCGGCCGCCAATCTGGATAGCGACAACAACTGGATCGTGCTCCGGTACGCGGATGTGCTGCTGATGTACGCGGAGGCCTTGAACGAGCTTGGCTTTGCGGCGAACGGGGAGGCATTCCTTTACCTCAACCAGGTGCGCAATCGTGCCGGACTGGCCTCCAAAACGAGCAATAACCCTGATCCGTCACTTCAAATCGCCTCACAGGCGGCGTTCAGGCTCGCGATCGAACAGGAGCGGCGGGTGGAGCTGGCATTCGAGGGACATCGCTGGTTCGATCTGGTCAGGACCAACCGTGCGCTACCTGTACTGGCATCTCTTGGAATGAAGGCGCACCATGTTTTGCTGCCGGTACCCAATAGTCAGATTGAGATTAATCCAGGCGTAGTTACCCAAAACCCCGGTTACAATTAACAAGCGACGCAACGTGTCCGGTAAACACGTGCACGCTGTTTCTTTTCAGCTTAACAATGAGAACGCACTTTTTCTTTTGGTTGATCCTGTTTTTGCGGGCGACCGTCTTGGCGCAACCCGTCGTAACCCTTAATATAAAGGCTGATGGCTACCGTGGGATTTGGTATAGCAATCAGCCTTCCCGCGATGAATTTGCTTATAAATATAGTGGGGGACTGGGCACCTATCCTGCAAATCACTATCCGTTTTCAGTGTACGCAGAGAAGGTAAACAAGACCTTTTTTTGCTATGGCGGAACGGATGAAAAAGGGAAGACGCTATTGCACATGGTGTCCTACTTCGATCACAAAACGGGGAAAGTTCCGCGGCCCACCGTCGTCCTTGACAAGCAGACGGATAATGCGCACGACAATCCGGTGATCAATATCGACGAGCAGGGCTACATCTGGATCTTCTCTACCGCCCACGGCACCAATACGCCCTCGTTTATCCACAAAAGTGCTAAGCCGTACGACATCGAGACCTTTGAGCAGATCTTTGCGACCAAAAAAGTAACCGGTGGCAGCGCGCCACTGAATAATTTCTCTTACCTGCAAAGCTGGTATGTGAGCGGGAAAGGGTTTCTGAACCTGTTTACCCACTACGACAGAAATGTGATTCCGGGCCAACCCCGAAAACCGAGGCGAACTACCTCGTACATGACAAGTAGAGACGGCATCAATTATTCGGAATGGAAAGATATTGCCGCCATCGGAGAAGGGCATTACCAGACTAGCGGGAGTTTCCGGGATCAGAAAATCGGCACCGCATTTAACTATCATCCGGTCAAAGAGCGAGAAAACGGGTTGAACTACCGAACGAACCTGTACTATATGGAGACTGACGATTTCGGAGAAACTTGGCAAGACGCAGCAGGCAGGAAACTAACCGTGCCCCTCACCAAAATTATTAACCCTTCATTGGTATACGACTATGAAGCCGAAGGCTTGAATGTGTACATTAATGATCTCACATTTGACGGGAATGGTAACCCGGTCATACTTTTTCTTACCAGCAAGGGTTTCGAGCCTGGGCCCGCCAGTGGCCCAAGGCAATGGCGCACTGCCCGTTTTGACGGTAAGTCGTGGATCATCCTGCCGGTAACGGTTTCTGATCATAACTACGACATGGGCTCTCTTTATATTGATGAAAAGGGGAAATGGCTGATCGTCGGGCCAACGGCGGCCGGCCGCGAGCCCTATGGAACCGGTGGGGAAATGGTGCTTTGGACGAGTAATGATCAGGGTCGGTCCTGGTTGTCGAAGCAACTGACCAGCGCAAGTAGCCGGAACCATTCCTACGCCCGCAGGCCCGTGTCAGCCCACGACGATTTCTTTGCTTTCTGGGCGGATGGTAGCAGCCTGACAAAGTCCGTCTCGCAGCTTTACTTCTGTAATAAAAATGGAGATGTGTTCAGGTTGCCGTCAAAAATGGGCGGTCGGAATCAAAAGCCTGAACGAGTGCATAGGTAGGTATGTGTTAAAATTTTATTTGCTTATCCGGGCCAAACTCGGATCAAAACGCTCAAACCTAGGTGCTTGAAAGAAACGCCCTGTAAAGGCAAGACATCTCCCCTTCATTTTAAGTGAATCGGGAACTTAGCTACCGGTCCCACGATTTGACCGTCGGCGATGTAGATCCTGCGATCCGCCCGGCGTGCGAAGTCTCCATCGTGGGTAACGACCAGGACAGTTTGTTGCCTTTCCTTGGCCAGCTCTTTGAATAGGGCAAAGACGGTCGCAGTGTGGGCGCTGTCCAGGTTACCGGTAGGCTCGTCGCCCATTGCAATCGAAGGATCGTTGATCAGCGCCCTGGCAATGGCGACGCGTTGCTGCTGGACGCCGGCATTCCCGCGCGCGTGGTGGGCGTATTTGCCGACTACCACGACGACACGGACCTTGCCTATTCGGTAATGGCTTCCTGGCCGCTGGTGAAAGAACGGCTCAATGGACGCCCCGAAGACCAGCCTTTCGAGAATACCAATGGCAGTACCCATTGTTTCGCCCTTTTCAATGACCGGTTCACCGGCAGCATTCTCTGGCTGTTTAACCGAGAGTCGCTGCAACTTGTCGGCATTGCATTTTTCCTCTCCGCGCCGGTGGCCTGGTGGGTGATGAAGGGCTGGCTGAGCAACTTCGAATACCGCATTTCCCTCGGACCGGCCATTTTTCTGCCGACGTTGGTGGCAACGCTGGTGATTGCGCTGATCACGGTGAGTTTTCAAAGTGTGAAAGCGGCGGTGACGAATCCGGTAAAATCGTTGCGAGGTGAGTGATACGAGATAAAAGGAGCTTTACACTTTCAGCAACTTCTTGTTGCATGGACATTTACGGAATGACAAGCTGGCCCAACCAAACTGGTGTGTGCAAGGTAGGTTACCGAACAGGTTACCAGATGTTTTGACCCGAATTGAATCCAAAAGATAAGCTTATCTTTCCTAAACTGGCAATAAAGAGTTTTTTGAATTCAAGAAGCGTTCTTGAGATGCTCTTAGTTATCCCACTGGGAACATAACCTAAGATCAATCCGCTATCGGTCCCTAGGTTACTTTGATTGATGTTTGGCTTGCGTCATTTCCTGTGTTGATTGTTTCTGGGAGTGTCAAAAGCTTGGTAAGTTGTTCGATTTCAATCCCCTCAACTGCACCCTAAGGGACAAGTCGTTTTTAAACGCTCTTGGCCTTTTTTTGTGTTGGTAAATTGCTTGTAATCTGATAGATAAGATCGATGCCTTCGTTGAGTCGAGCGGTTCGATGTTTGCTATATAGTGTTTGTCAAAATAGTCGAAAAAACGTTCTCTTAAAATTGGGATAGTATACAAGTTCTGAGAAACTTACTTAAGGAGTTCCCAAATAGGGTATTTTTGAGAATAGTAGATATGCATCTGAAAAAATAGCCGGGCAATGAAGACTTTTGGGATGATTTTTAGGATACTTGGTTTTTGTTGGATTCTTGGGTGTGCAGATAAAGATAGTAAGCAAATAGTGAAAGAAAGGGGGTTTTGGGTTTTAGTCGATCCAGAAGAATGGCTGTTTTTTCCGGCCATCTCACTTAATCAGGCTTCATGTGATGCTGATTTCATATCGAAAAACTTAGGTGATGGATTTAGGGTTCCTTTGGAGGGAATCCCGGATTCCGCAATCTCAAAACTTCGCAGATCTATGGACACTTTGGAACTGGTACACAAAATCCCCGCTGTTGGTGGAATGTACAATTACGTACTTGTAAGTGCCGGGGAGATTAAATATGAGATTGCGAGGAAATTTTATCAGACTAAAAGTCAGCTGCGGTCAAACTTGCTGATTTCGACTCGACGAAAAAGTGTGAACTTGATTTACGATCAATTCCCAATCCATGTTTTAAGTGTTTCTACAATTTTTTGCCTCGAGAAGCGATCCTTGGATGTACTACCGGTCGAGTGCAAGCAAGATCCAGGCGATCCGGACAACTTCCTATATAAAATATGCGAATATTTGCGTTCCAGAAATAGGTATAGCGAACTTGCAAGCAAATATAGGATCAAGAAAGTTACTCGTGATACACTTGATAATAAGACTGTGATCAAGGTTAGTCTTTCATGCTGCTATTTTGGTGATGTTGCCTATTTTGATCTACGGACCAAAGAGCTAATCAGTATTAATTACAGCCACAGGTAGGCAATTTTCGATAGTTTCAAGGAGACGACATTTTAAGAGGAAGGTATTCATATTTTACAAAATTGGAATGCTTAGTGTATTTTCTGAAAATGAAGAATTTACTACCACCGGCAGATTACATGGAATCAACTCGTCTTGGTATGCAGCATACTTCGAATGTGTTGGTACGGTTCCAGTCGATGCTTAACTGGGCTGCATATGACGAAAAGAAGGTCCCCTCTTTGGTACTAACATTGAAACGGACCACTTATCCGACACTATTCTACAGGACTGCTAATTTGCTTTGGGTACTTCCGCAAAAAATTGCGACTAGAATTTCTGATCAGGCAATTTCTGTTGTTGAAACCAAGAGTTTTTCGCAAGCAGTAAAGATTGAACTGGTCGCCCGATTGTCAGAAACGGATTAAAAAAAGTCGTTGAAAAAGGGTGAGCAGAAAGTCAGCCCGAATAACCCGTGGCTGATTACTGGCCCGGATGATTACCGGATGAAGCGGGGGCAATTAGTTCCATGGTAAGTGGGTCGGGCTTGCCGCTGAAATACTTGTCCAACACCGATTGAAACACGGGATTTGTCCCTGGTGCAAGATTGAACAGGGTCATACAGGATCTCAATTTAAGATCATCCGGGCTGCCCATAATCTGGTAAGCAGACTTACCTTCAACGGCCAGTATTGCCTCGGATATTTGGATCAATCTTGGACCGAGTATGGGGTGGTCCAGATACCTGGCGGCCTCGTCAAGGTTTTCGATGGCATAACGGATGGAAATGCTGCTTCGCCCAAGGCCTTTTAATTGTGGGAAAATATACCACATCCAATGCCCCTGCTTCCGGCCATTTCTGATTTCGGCCAATGCTGAGTCAAAGTCATGTTGCTGGGCATCCAAAAATTTCTGCATACAACGTCTGATTTGGCGATTAATGAAGAAGTTTCGAAAGCGCTCAAAAATCCGCGCCAGTTACCCGGTGTATAGAACAGTTTGAAACCTGCCTTGGGCCCGCACCTAAGCAAACCAAGCCAAATGATGCATCTGAGCAGTGCAATCACGTAAATTTAAAAACCGCCAGGATGATGATCGAGAAAAATACCAGCAGTTGAACCAGGTAAAACCTGCTGAGTTTTAGTATCGAGGATTGGGCTGCCGTATTTGGCCCTTCACCTTCAATGGACAGACTGCTTTTCAAACGTTTCATGTGCCTGTTGCCTACCAGCATGCCATTTACAGGCAGCAGCAGGATGAGCGCAAGTTTGAGCTGAAGCCAGAGCTGTGATAAATAAATGCCCTCGGTAACCGCCATCAGTCCGATAGCGGAAACGAGCAATAATGCGCCGCCTACCGGTAACAGCTTGCCTAGACCCGACATCAGTGTCAGCATACCAGCCACCGCTTTGTCCTGCGAGTTGAGCAGCTTTACAAACACGCGGAACACTACAAATTCCGCGACGGTCGTGCCAATCATCAGCACCATACCGGAAAGGTGGAAAACCAGGAATAATTGTCTTAATGTGAAGATGTCCATTTTTTTGTCTTTATGTTGTGATCGTTTCAAAGGACAAATCTCGCGATCCCAACACGCCGGGTCATTCACCCAGGTTAACTAATGCTTTCGCGCCAATCTTTTTCGAATGCGGCTGAGTGATTGTGGTTTGATGCCCACATAGGAAGCAATATAATATTGCGGTATGCGCTGGGCAATGTCGGGGAAATTATCGAAGAGGTTTTGATAGCGCTGCTCCGGCGAGTCGGTGTAGAGTGAGCTGATCTGGTGGATGGCGGTCACATAGACTTCCCCGAGTGCCAACCGGCCAAACCGGTCTCCTTCTCTTACCTGCTGATAAAGTGCCTCTATATTTGACTTGCTGATGCTGTAAACGATTGCATCCTCGAGGGCCTGGATGTTGGTCTGTGCAGGTTGTTTCCAATTTCTTAGCTGTCACACCATTTTTTGAATGCCGGGGTTTTTTCACGGGACAATGCCGCTACGCAAATCGGAGCACTTTGGGTTTAAAGGTTTATCCTGTCTCCGGCATTGTCTGGATAGGTAATGACCAAAAATCGGAGTATGCCTGTGGACCTGTTCATGATCTTGTGAGATGCCTCTTTTCTAACGGAAATGCTGCTGTTTGCTTGTAATTTCCATTCTCTGCCTTCCAGCAGAAATATCGCCTCGCCTTCAAGCACGTAGAAAAACTGGTCGCTGTTGCTAAATATATAACTAAGCTTTGGCGAATTTATCACCTTATCTTGTCCTGTTTTTTGCGTTCGTAACTTGCCCGTACTTCACAAGCCACTTTTCAACGGCCTGCACGCTGCCCCAGTCCGAGCCAGATCAAAATGAGTTTGCCTACTTTGTATGACGGTGTTCGGCGGGTTCCGTTTTTTCTTTAACTACACGATCCTGGGCCAGCGGCTGCCTTTTCAGATGAGTTTGCGACCAAGCTTCATTACCTTTTCGAGCCATTTCATTCGCTGCATATCGGTTGTTTTCCGCATGAACCCGAAAGTGGTAAACCGGATCGGGTCGAAGCCGACGTAACCGAACACGATGTGTTTCAGGATCTGGTACTGGGATGCGCGGTAAATGATGTAATACCACCATTTCGGGGTGTCCATCGTCACCAGGATCCGCATGCTTTTGCCTTTGAGCAGCTTCTCCGGGAATATTTTGCCTGACTGGTGCTTGAATGCGAAGCCGGGAAGCAATATCCGGTCGATGAAGCCTTTCATTTTGGCCGGCATGAAACCCCACCAGTTCGGGTAGGCGAGTACCACGTGGTCGGCCCAGGCAAGGAGCTGCTGCGCTTCGGCCAGGTCTTCTTCGAGCGGCATATCCACGCCATTTTTATACCCGTCGTGCAGGGTTGCATCAAAGTTTAGCCGGGATATATAAATCCTCTTGCAGACCGCGCCTGCGCTTTCCGCGCCCTTTTCGTATGCATCGAGTAATGCTTTGCAAAATGAATTTTCGGACGGGTGGCCCAGGATGAGTAATATGTGCTTTCCCATTGCATCATCATGTTTAAATTGACAATACAAAGTTGCCACCCGGGCGGCGGGCGTACCTGACACAAATGCGTCAAAAAATTATGGATGTGCTAGTTTCTGACGAATGCGGGTGAGCGTTTGACGCTCAATACCAAGGTAGCTGCAAAGGTGGGAGAGGGATACCCGGTTGAAAAGTCCGGGATGCTTTTCGATGAACGTCAGATAACGCGCTTCGGCCGTTTGGAAGATAAAACTCTCAATGCGGGCCTGCTGACGCTTCAATATTTCTTCCGCCACCAGCCGGCCGTACCGCTCAAAGCCGGTCGATTGCTGGTAGGCCCATTGCAGATCTTCGTAGGAAAGACAAGCCATCACCGTCGGTTCCAGGCACTGGATCGTGTAATTGCTGGGCTGACGGGTTAGAAAAGAGTGGTAATGCGTCGCATAATCGCCTGCCTGATAAAATCCGACGGTTATTTCATCACCCGTGGAATCGACGTAAAATGACCGTACAAGACCACTCGTAATGAAACCTATTGCTTTCTGAATGGTGCCCGCCTCGAGAAAGAATTCTTTCTTTTGAAGGTTATGGAATGAGAGCTTCGAAGCAAACAATGACAGCTCGTTGTCCGTTAACGCAGGACAAATTTGCTTCAGCGCAAGTATGTATTCCTCCTTTTCTGATGCCATAACGAGCTGACTTTACCCCAATAAGCATTCGTGCAGATATCTCTGTTGAGACTTGCATTTGAATTTAAACTATAAATTCTATCTATATGGAATCGGGAGGTAAATAATACGGTCGTCTACCACATGAAAAAAAGCTGTCTCCCAGGGGAAACAGCTTTTTTTTAATCTGTTGATTTTAGGCTTTGGCCGTGTCGCGTAAAACTTTGATACTGTCGTGTGCTGCATTAATGCCTTGCGCCTGGCTCCGGACTATTTCTTGCGCCTGAGCCGGCAGCCCGGTGTCAGATAACGCGTCCTGATATGCTTTCTTGATCGCATCTTCGCCACGCTCGGCTTCTGAGAGAATGCTCGCCCGGTCACTTCCACCGAAGACGGATTTGATATCGATCCATACCCGGTGCAAAGTCCCGCTCACGCTTTTATCTTCTTCCAAATGCGGGGCAGTGCCTGCGATTGCCGAAAGCTCTTGCACGTTTTTGCGGCTCTGCTGCGCGTATTCTTCGAAAATCGCCTTCAAGTCGACATTTTCATCATTGATATCTTCGATCACTTTTTCAAAGCCTGCGATGCGGTCGTTATTGATTTCGATCAGATCGCCCAGAACGCCATTTACATTTTCAGTTGCCATTGTGTTTTCAGATTTGTTGTAAGGCCGTACTCCTTCCAATATCATGCCAGCTGGATTTTAATGTGCACTGAAGAGTGTTACGTGGACGCACCCGAATAGATGGCGGCCTACACTGGGCGTAGCCCTCCGCTCGATGCTAAATTCAGCTTAGCAGGCATTAAAGCCGCGCGGCGGACTGCTTTTTTTTTCGACTATCGCTTTTGCCAATCTAGGACCCAGAGCCAATTCCGCGTACATGAAAGAGACTCAATTTTGAAACCAGGATGACCTTGATTCACAGTGATCATCCTGGCAATGTGATCGACGCTGACAAACTAATAAGACTTGTAAACGGTCAGTATTACTCCACATTCAAAATGCTTACAACAGATTGGTTGCAGTTTCTGCACAGTATCAATGGTATTAAAAATGGGCATTCCTTGTCCCAGAATGGAAGGATTGATAAATAAATGCAGTTCGTCAACCAGTCCTTCCTTAATCAAATTCGAAACAAACGTCGCGCCACCATAAACTATAATGTCGCCACCAGCGCTTTGTTTAATTTCGGTTATTTTTTCGACCAGATTGCCGTTTTCAACGGTTGTATTTTTCCACTCTGATTTGCTTAGCGTTTTGCTAAACACTATTTTGTGAGTCTCCGAATAAATAATGCCGGCATCTTGTTCCGGGTTTTTGGCATCCTCCGCCACAGCAGCCCAGTGTGGAATAAATCCGGTCGCGAGATTTCTACCCAATAAAATAGTGTCGACCGGTTTTGTAATCTCTTCGACATATTTTTTCACGTCCTCCGACCAGTCGAATACTAACCAGTCCATTTCACCATTTGGTCCCGATATAAAGCCATCGATAGACATCTGAACCTGCAATTTTAACTTTCTCATTTTTGCTATAAATTAATATGAAACCATTTGGTTGCAAATATATATGCAACCAAATGGTTTCGCAATTTTTTTCAACTTTTTTAGTGAAATTTTGGCAGCCCGGGAGAAGAGCTCGTCCTTGCTGTCCGTCGTCACGTGAGCCAGCGCACGTCTTTCGTGTGAGGTATATCACATCGTGCTCAATGTTTTGTGCGTAACACACAGGTAGGCAGCGAGTTGCGTTTTGGGCAACCGTTGGAGCGGGTATAATACACCTGAAAATCGTTGTCCCACCAATCCTCCATGGCGAATGCGAGAATATGCTGCTTGTCGGTCGCCTCGTCGGTGTACACAAGCTTTGTGAGCCCGGAAAATGGAAGATATGATACAAATTTTCCATTTACACTAACCCGATTTATTTAGGCATTCGGAAAGTGAGTCCTGCGAATTCGAGTATATGGTATAGTTTATCATCGCGGAATTTTACGTTGAAACCGCCAAAACCGGAATTTATCCCGGTGGTGAACGCATGGTCAGAATCGATTATATCCAGCGGGATTTCGTAGGAGCTACCTAAGGTCTTAAGTCTGAGCATAATTACGCTGTCCGGTGATACATACAATTCAGCACTTTTGAATTTGCTGTCCCCAATCAATAGCTGATATCCATAATGCTCATATAAGCCGGTCCGTTTAGACCACAGCGACGGGTCAATCGGCTTTAAACAATATCCCAGATTATAATCCCTGTTATCTTCGCGTCGAAAAAGGAAATAGACCCCTTTGAGCTTATCAAAGATCAGCGATTGACCCCTGCGCGGGATAGTGTCGTTGCCTTTTATGTCGTGAGCAATGAATTCCGATTCACTAACCGGTTTCAACACCAGCTTTTGCCCCCTGCCGGAAAGTGTAAGTTGGTGGTTCGCCAGTTTCACTACATTATAGGAGCTTGATTCAGCGTAAATACCGACGTATTTCGCTAATGTGCTGTCGGGAAGGGTAATTGGCTTTCGCTGACTGCCCACCGAATGAGTGATGGGCGAAGGAAACAGGTCCCGGACATGTAGGCCAAACCTGGGGAGCTGATTAAAACAGAACGTCTCAGCCGTTTGTCCGCCTTCTGCTGTATTAGTGAGTACCAATAAGGCAGCGTTACGTTCGGGAATCAATAGAAGTTTCGCATGCGAAAAGCCGGCGCTGCCGGAATGAAACATCGCAAATGTTGAATCGTTTTGAAACATAAACCAGCCAAGCCCCTTCTTATTAGTCTCCAGGGGGACATGGCTATTTTGCACGGTAAACATTTCCCTGGCTGTTGCTTGCCTGAGCAGCGCCGTGGACTTGCCCCGATAGGCCTGTAACATGCCGATGGCATACTTGGCGAAGTCATTCATATCCGTATAAATACCTCCGGAAGCAATATCCCTCAATTCATATTCGCGTGCTTCTTTGCCATAGGCATAAATCTTTGTCCGGTTTTTAAGTCCATCCATCGCGAAGCCGGAATGCTTCATTCCCAGTACGTTAAAAATGTTTTGATGGACATACCTGGCATAATCTGTTTTCGTAATGTCCCGAACCAGATGCCCCAGAATATTATAGCCCGCATTTGAATATAGCCCTGCCAATCCGGGAGGATAAACCAGGTAAGTTTGATTGATAAACCCGAGTACGTCGGTATATTTTCCCGAACCTAAATCTGAATTTTTCCATATGTCAGACTGGATGCCGGAGGTGTGGGTGATAAGTGTTTTGACGGTAACCGAGTCTAACTGAATACCGGCCCGTGTGAGGGGGTGAAATGTTGGCAGATAAGTCGTCAGGGGTTTGTCAAGGTCGATTAAGCCACGTTCCTTCAACTGCATGACACTGAGCGCGGTAAAAGTTTTTGTCACCGAGCCGATATTCACCACGGTATTGACCGTCATAGGCGTCCTGGTCACTTGGTCGGCATAACCGAATCCCTTTTTCCAAATCACCTTTCCATCCATCACGATTGCGGCGCTGAGTCCTACAATTTTATCCGTTTTCAGTTTCTCTGCGAAGTACTTCTCAGACTCTGCTATTAAATCTGTGTAAGTATCATGCTGTGGCAGCGCATGCCGGATTTGCCCAACAACAGGCGAAGGAGCTATCAAAACCAGGTTTGACAACAAGGAAAAGATGGTGACTGCCCGTGTGAAGCCTTTCATGGATAAGTAAGTTATGATTGTGGCATCAGAACATTCTCGCCTGAATTCGGTTCATGACCGTTTCGCGGTATTTGTCACTGACCGACAACCGTGCTGAGCCGATAAACTTGATTGTGTTCAACTTTGTCAATATTATTTAAATTGACAATATATGAATGATGAATTCGCTGAAAATACCCAGGAAGCGAGTTTTTCAGGTCCTTTACACGCCGGTAGACGATGTGCCTGGCTTCTCTTGTAACGATGATTGCGTAATCTGATGGTCTCCAATATCAGTCGACCGTTGTCAATCAGGGCAACATCGAAGCAACTATTCCAGCGATTTCAACTTTCGATTCGGTCAGGATGTCAGCAAAAGCGATCAGGCCGTCAGAATTGCCTGGTCACTTTCACAGGTACCCTCCTTATTTGACCAATGAGACTATGAACTGATCAGTCGTAACCAATATTCAGAAGGATATAAACTGGATGTATATGAGCCGGAGACGAAGACAGATAGAACCCTTACAGCGCGTAGTTAGCCCGGAGAACTGTCCACCCATCATGCTTATGAGGGCTGGTCTGGACAAACCAGGTGTCTTGACCGGAACTGCGGAATTTGTACAACAAGCCCTGAAGGCAAACCTGCCGCTTCACTTAATTAATTATCCACAAGGTCACCATGGTTTCGAGGTTATCGATAACAATGATTTCTCCCGTGAAATTATTGAACAGGCGTTTCTTTTTCTCAAAAAGCGGGGCTGAAAACATGAGAGAAATAAGAAAAGCTATCCGAGCGAAAACGGCGAATCCGCTTATCATCATTCTTCTGATTAACTAGTTAAGATAGCAGGAAAGAAACACGGAAATTTCGACGCGGAGGAAATTGAGGCGGCATTTTCAGACATTTGGGACTTCACCGGCGAATAAAAATCGGATACTTCCTTTCACCCCCGATACAACAAGCGAACAGAGCAGTGGGCAGATCGCCTGAAAAACAAATTCTCTTTTTCTGAAACAATCGTTTCAAAAAAACGCTACATTTACAGCAGAAAAAAATCCAATGGGAAGGACCGTAACATTTGACCAGAACGAAGCGATCGAAAAAGCACTCGATGTTTTTTGGAAGAAAGGCTATAATGGCGCTTCGTTACGCGATTTGACCGATGCGATGAAGATCAATTCCAGCAGTTTCTATAACACGCTGGGGGACAAGCACCAGCTTTTCGTGCAGTGCGTGAAGCATTACACCCATAAAAGGCGGGTATTGCTGGAACAGCGTGCCGGGACCTATGATTCGCCACGGGCAGCGCTCGAAGGGTTTATCCATGATGTGGCAGCAGTGGTGATCAAAGACGCTCATGGCTGCTTTGCGATCAAGACGGCTTTCGAGGTTTCACCAGACGACAAGCGCATTCAGGCTTTGCTCAAAGAGGACAATAATTTTACACGCACATTCCTCAGCACCCTCATCCGGTCTGCGGTCGACCAGGGCGAAATGGCCGATGAAACTGATGCCGAGCTGCTGGCCGATTATATCATCAGCACCTACACCGGGTGGTACGAGTTGCATCTGCTGCACCAGGATCCGGTTAAAATAAACAAACTGGCGGCTTTCACCGCCAGGCAAGTGCTCCATTGATTTTTTTGATCTTTTTTGAAACGATCACTTCAAAAAACAAGCGCAGTATTTTCCCAAAACCTTCAAAACCATGCATACCCGATAGCCGTAACCAAAAGCAGCACCAATTCTGAAACAATCACTTCAAAAAATAATATATCATGCAGTACACTCAGCAGGCCAGCCTCGCGCTGGAAGGTAAAATTGCCCTGGTAACGGGCGGAACAAAGGGCATCGGCAGGGCTATTGCCCAAAGATTAAAAGCCTCCGGGGCAACCGTCGTCGTGACTGCCCGGAGCGAGCCTGAGAAAAGCGAAGAAAGGGACCACTTTATCGCCGCGGACCTCGCGGATGCGGCAGCAGCGGATCAGCTGGTGGCAGCAGTCCGGGAGCAATTTGGCGGGCTGGATATCCTGATCAACAACCTTGGGGCAAATACGGCGCCGGCAGGTGGCTTCAGCAAACTGACCGACAAGGACTGGAATGATGCCATGCAGGTAAATCTGCTTGCGGCGGTCCGGCTGGACCGCGCGTTCCTGCCGGGCATGATCAATGCGGGCAGCGGAGTGATTATTCACGTTTCGTCGACCAGCGGCATGTTTCCCTTGTGGGACACCACCATGGCCTATAGTGCAGCGAAAGCAGCGCTGAACGCGTACAGCAAAGCCCTGGCCACGGAAGTCGCGCCGAAGGGTGTGCGCGTAGTCACTGTTTCTCCGGGGCTCAACAAAACCGGGGCCATGAGCAATTTCCTGGAAGGGCTGGCGGCCACGGCGGGTATCAGTACCGAAGAAATGACCCGGAACCTGCTGCAACGCGTGGGTGGCGTGCCCCTGGGCAGGATGGCCGATCCGGCAGAAACCGCGGAGGTGGTCCACTTCCTGGTGAGCCCTGCCGCCTCTTACCTCACCGGGACCAACATTGCCGTCGATGGCGGTAATTTTCCGGTGGTTTAAAAGGAGCGACCCCGGCATGCACAATGCCGGGGTTAAGTCATTCAATGAGTTATGGAAACCGGCACGGAAAGCGAGCGGACATTGCTCAGGCCCGCACATATGCCACCACGGAGGGTAGACCTGCTATCCCTAAGCCGCTAGTTAGCTACCAGCTTTACGCCCTGTTTCAGATCGTTTCTTGCGTTGACCACGATTTTGTCACCTTTGTGCAGATCTCCGAAGACCTCTGTGACATTGGATGAACGCTGACCGGTCCTGACGTCGACGAACTCGGAATTGCCCAGCGAATCGACACGGATCACGTATTGCCTTTCGGTGGAAGCCACCACGGCGGTGGTCGGAACTGTCAATGCGCCCTGGGTAGCCTCGGGTACCAGACTTACTTCGGCGAACATGCCGGGTTTGATACGGCGGGTGCTGTTGTTTACATCGATTTCGACTGTTTCGGACCTGAATTTCAAATTCATATTGCCGGACCGGCGGCTGATGGTACCCTTGAAGTTTTCTCCCGGCATGGCATTGACGTGGTAAGAGACAGGTCTGCCTTTTTTAAGGCCCAGGCTATAATTTTCAGGCACGTCCACAACCAGCCTGAGCCGATCCTGCTGTTGGAGGTTCAGCATCGGACCAGCTTGCTTCAATCCCGATCCGACCAGTGCGCCAGGGTGTACGTTGCGTTCGGTGATAATGCCGTCGAACGGTGCACGGACGGTGAGGTAGCCTTTGATCTGCGTCAATGCGGCGAAATTGGCTTGTTCACCCATGGCCGAAGCGCTGTCGGCCATCATTTTGGCGTGGGCGCTTTCCAGGTCGAGCGCTGATACCGAGCCGGTAATGCGCGTACTGGCTTTCAACCTCCGGTAATGCTCTTTACTGGCCACGAGCATTGCCTGGGCTTTGAGGTAATTGGATCGCGCGGCCACGAGTTGCTGCTCGGTTTCCGGCGCTTCCAATATCATGAGCACATCGCCTTTTCTGACGGCCGAGCCACGGTCTACCAGTACATTTTTGACGAAACCGTCGGCTTTCGGATAAATGCTTACTTCCTGATAGGCCATGAATTCGGCAGGAAGCTGGATTTGCTGCCCGACCGGCGCAGTGGTCACCTCACCCAGTTGGAACGCTGCCGCTTTTGGCTCTTTCACCTTTTTTACTCCATTGGTACCTGATTCAGAAGAAGAGCAGGCTGAAAAGAGTCCCAGGCACGCGGCCAGCATTATGATGCTGTTAAATGGATTAGTTTTCATTTTTGATAGAATGTTCTCGGTTATAGGAGCCGTTTTGAGCAAGTGCCGGAAGCACGGAGCCGGCAGTGTGGGGAAGCAGGGACGGATCTTTCAAAGGTGTTTTCTTTTGAAGCAGCACATACACCTGCGGGACAATGTAAAGGGCAGCCAGCGTGGAGGCCACCAGCCCGCCGATCACCGCTCGGCCCAGCGGGGCCACCTGCTCGCCTGCTTCCCCGGTACCGAGCGCCATGGGCACCATACCGGCGATCATCGCAAAACTGGTCATCAACACCGGTCTTAGACGAAGCCCGGCGCTCTCCAATGCGGCACGCCCGGCATCGCGGTACTCCCAGCGCAGGCGCTCGGCATTGGTGACGATCAGGATCGCGTTCGCGACGGAGATGCCGGTCGACATGATAATGCCCATGTACGACTGTAAATTCAATGTACTTCCGGTCAGAAGCAGCGCGCCGATCGCGCCGGCAATCACCGCAGGAATGGTCGAAAGGATCACCAGCGACAGTTTGAACGACTGGTAGTTGGCCGCCAGCAGCAGGAATATGACCAGGATTGCGATTCCAAGGCCCGTTTGCAGACTGTCCAGGGTTTCGGTCAGAAGTGATGACATGCCTTTTACCTGGGTCACTACTCCTTTCGGCGCTTGGCCCAGCGATGCAATGGCGTATTCCACCGAGCGGGTAGCATTGCCCAAATCCTGATGGTGGATGTTGGCCGAAACCGTGACAAACCTGCGGGGCCCGGTCCGGGAATATTCGCCCGGTAAAGTATCCACCGAAAATGTAGCCACGTCGGCCAGTACCGGGCGCGGCTGACCTGCTACGAGCGGGATCTCCTGCAATTGGGACAAATTTTGCATGGCGTATTCGGGAATTTGAACCTGTACCTGATAGGTGTAAGCGGCTTTCTGGTCAAGCCATTGATTTTTCTCGGTATACCGGCTCGAAGAGGTGGATGCGGTAATGGAGCGGGCAGCGGCTTGCAGGCTCAGGCCCATCACGGCGAGTTTCTGGCGGTCGAGTTTGATATTGATGACGGGAAATTTGAGGGGCTGAATAATGCGTACATCCCGTAAATGCTCGTTTTCCGAGAGCTTTTGGACGAGCTTTCCGGCATAGCTTTCAAGCTGCTTCATATCCCTTCCGGCCACCTGTACTTCAATGGGCGTCGCGGCACCACCGCTCATGAGCTTTTCAGTAAGGTCCGCAGGTTCGAAGGATAGCGTGATGTCCGGCATTCTTTCGGTCACAATTTCCCGGATACGTTCTTTCAAATCCTGCATATTGGTTTTGTACCCTTCATGCAGTCCTACCTTGATCACCGCGTCGTTGGGCCCGCTGGTAGTCACATACAGGTTTGAAGTAGCGTAATTGGTAGGCACCACCCCGACGTAGGCAGAGGAGACTTCCAGGTTTCCATCAGCAGCCTCATTGACCAGTTCGAGCAGTTTGCTCACCTGTTCTTCGGTTCTTTCCAATCGGGTGCCGTCGGGTGTTTTCATACGGATCACCATCTGGCCGGAGTTGACTTGCGGCAGCATATCTTTCCCGATCGTGGAGAAACCCCAGGCAGCCAGCGCCAGGATCAATACCAGGTAAACGCCCACGACCCAGGTATTCGCCCCGAGCAGTTTCCTGCTTTGCGAGACGAACCCATGGCGTACGCGGTCAAAGAAAGTGGAGGTTTTACTTTCATCATGTGTTGCATGGTCTTTCAGCATCCAGTTGGCAAGGATCGGGACCAGGCTTTGTGCCAGCAGATAGGACACGGTCATCGCGAAACCGATCGAAAGTGACAGAGGTAAAAACATCGCCCGCGGCACGCCCGACATGATGAATGAAGGCGCAAAAACAGCGATAATGCAGAGCAGGATCAGCAGCAACGGTAATGCTACCTCCTTACATGCATCGTAAATAGCCTGCATCCGGGGCTTGCCCATTTCAAGGTGCTGATGGATGTTTTCAATGGTAACCGTTGCCTGATCTACCAATACGCCAATGGCTAACGCAAGGCCCGATAGGGTCATGATGTTGATCGTCTGCCCGGCCAGGTTCAGGCATAGTACAGCTGCGACTACGGAAACTGGAATGGTAATGATCACGATCAGCGACGACCGCCAGTCGCCCAGGAAAAGCAGCACGGCAAGCCCGGTCAGAAGCGCGCCCAACCCGCCTTCGAACAACAGGCTTTTCACAGAGTTGATTACAAAAATGGATTGATCAAACTCGTAACTGACCTGGATATCATCCGGCAGCAGGCTTCGCATTTCCGGTAGCCGGGCTTTCAGGGCTGTTACCACGTCCCAGGTAGAGGCATCTGCCGTTTTAACCACCGGAATATAGGACGAGCGACTGCCGTTCACCAGTGCATAACCAGATGTAACATCCGAACCATCGGTAACCGTGGCAATGTCTTTCAAAAAGACTGTCCGCCTTCCTTGGGTACTTACGGGTATTTGTTCAAAGTCGGTGACCTGTTCTTCGAGTGAATTTAGCGTCGTAATGTAATTCGTATCGTCGACACGGATATTTCCCGACGGCGTCATGGCATTGTTGGCCGCCAGGGCCTCTACGACTTCATCGGGCGACAGGTTCAGTGACCTTACCTTTTGCGGGTCGATGTTAATAACCACCGTCCGGGAATTAGTGCCAATCGGTGGAGGCGCTGTAAGTCCTGGCACGGTTGAGAACAGTGGCCGGACGCGCGTCACAGCCAGCTCATGAATTTCCTTTAACGGACGCGTTTTGCTACTGAAAACCAGATCGCCGATTGGTACCGAAGAGGCATCATAGCGCACTACCTGCGGAGGAAGGGCTCCCGGCGGGAAAAATTTCATAGCCCTGTTGACCTGGATCGCTACTTCGGCGGCAGCCTGGGCCATATCGCTGCCTTCGTAAAATGCAAGTTTGACGATCGTTAATCCTTGCACGCTTCGGCTGGATATTTCTTTGATACCACCAATGTAGAGGAACTGGTCCTGCATACGCGTGGCAAAAAAGCCTTCCATTTGTGCGGGCGACATGCCACCATACGGCTCGATCACGTAAATGATCGGCGAATTAAGTTTCGGGAAAATATCGACCGGTATTTTCGTCGCGGACATGATCGAGAACACGACCAGCCCGGTAACAAAAACCAATACTGCGATCGGACGTTTTAATGATAAGTTCAACATATTGAATGGGGTTACGGCCGGCGGAAAAAGCTGAAAAAGTCCTCGAAATCGCTGGTGGCGTAGGCTCGCTGCAACCTTAGCTCAACAGCCCGCCGCTGGATCTCGACGGCCTGCTTTTCGACCTTGTTCAAAAGCTGCATGGCGTCGGTCAGGCCAAGGATGTTTTCAATGCCATTGTTATAAAGCGATAGCCGCTGCTGGTAGGCGCTTTCGGCGGAGCGGATCGTGTTTGGAAGTTCCAGCAGCGCCTGTCGGACGGTTGCCAGCACCGAATCGGACGACGCAAGCGTATTTTCGAGCTTCATTTTTTCAAAATCAAGCCTTGCGTTCGCCTCCCTGATTTTCCACTGCTGAACCTGGGTGCGGCTTTTTACCCGGCGAAAATCGGTCAGGTTTACGGTGGCCGCCAGGCCTACCAGGAAGTTTGTCCTGCTATACCCGAAGCCCTGGCCCAGCGGACCGAAGTTATTATTGATATCCAGGCTCGTACCCCGGGCCCATCCGGACGCCAGCACCGATACCCTGGGGAGCGCCGTCTTGCGGATTGCTTCGATTTCGTATTGCTGCCGGCCCAGCAGGGTATGCTGGTAATGCAGTATCGGATGCGCTCCGGAAACGGTCAGTTCGTTCGGTTGGCCCAAAAGCTGCTGCTGATGAAAAGTGGTATCGACCACCAGCTGGTTAATGCTCCGACCGGTGAGCATCGACAGTTGCAGAAACGAACGCCGGAGGCCTTCATCGATTTCATAGTAATTCAGCCTTGCCCGCGACAGTTCCACACTGGCCAGCGACGAATCGAGTCCGGGACGGATACCGTTGTTTACCAGGTTATAAATAATCCTGCTCACCGTATCGGCGCGGGCAATGTTGCGCGATTCGAGTTGCAGGATCCTACCCCGCCAAAGCACATCCAGGTATGCGCCTATCACTGCCTGCCTAAGCATGAACTGCTCCCGCTGCACACCCGCCTGCCCGACGGCAATATCCGCTTTTACCAGCTGGTCTTCGGCCTTGTAGCGCCCGAAATTGTAAACCTCCCAGTCGGCGGTAGCCAATGCAATGTTGCCCGAGGCAAGGTCCATACGGTTTTCCTCCCTTCTGCCGCCGGAGGTCGGCACGATCAGGCCCATTGAGAAATACGAACCCGAAAGGCCGTTGGCAGTGCCGATATCGATCTGGTCGTGCAGCCGCACGTTGGGCAGCCGGTTTGCTTTCAAGACATTTGCCGACGCCTCGAAACCGGCCAATGCCGCCCGCTGCGCTTCAATGGTCGGGTACCTGGCCAGCGCGGCGTCCACCGCTTGCTCCATGCTCAGAATCTGCGCCCGGGCAGGAATCATGCAGGATATAGTCAGGAAAAACAGGAGTAACTTCAGTTGTAAGCGTATCATTTTGTAAACAGGGATCCCTCGATGGACCGATCCTCAAAGTAAACCTGTACCTGATTATAGGGTGGTTAGAAGGTTATTAAAAGGTGATTAGAAAGGCATTGCTATACGTCTTGTGCGGCGAACGTGCTTAAATTTGGACCTGTAATCGAGTCGATCTTATATGAATGTATTAGTCGTTGAAGATGATGTGGAGCTGACCCAGTTCATTCAAAAGGGCCTGGTATCGGAAGGGATCGCTGTCGCCACCGCTTTTGACGGCATCATTGGCCGGAGCATGGTCAACGAAAACCGATATGATGTGGTAGTGCTTGACGTGAACCTGCCCGGTGTCAACGGGTTCGACCTGTGCCGTTTTATCAAACACAACTGGCCCGCTGTGCCGGTGATCATGCTTACCGCATTGGGCAGCCTCGATAATAAGGTATTAGGTTTTGAAGCTGGGGCCGACGATTACCTGGCCAAGCCATTTGCATTCAAAGAATTGTTGTTCAGGCTAAAAGCGCTCGCCCGAAGGCACCCCGCCCGCGCGCCGCGTCCGAAGCGGCTGGAACTGCTGGACCTTTCCATCGACACCGACTCGCACCGGGTGTGGAGAGCAGGGGAGCGGATCGAACTTACCGCCCGAGAGTATGCATTGCTGGAATACCTGATGCTGAACCAGGGCCGGGTCATCAACCGGATCGACCTGCTGGAAAACGTTTGGGACGTGCATTTCAACACCAACACCAATGTAGTAGACGTGTACATCAACTACCTGCGGCGGAAGGTCGACCGCACGGAGCCGAAATTGCTGCATACCGTCTTCGGCGTCGGCTATATGATCGGGGCGGAGCCATGAGCATCAAGCAGCGGATCACGATCTGGTTTGGCGCGCTGGTCGCGTCACTACTACTGTTATTCTCCCTTTTTATTTATCAAACCTATGAATCTTACCGGCAGTCGCTGATGCGTAACCGCTTGCAGCGCCGTGCGGTGGCCGGGCAGCTCTATTTCCAGAACCGCAACGAATTCCATCGCTCTTCCTACCTCACCCTTCCCGATCAGCACGAAACGATCATCGGACCGGACAACCGGATCATTTATAAGTCATCCGGGCCCGACGATCATAAACTCACCACCGGGCTGCTGGCGGAAGCAAGGGAAAAGGAAGTGTATTTCAAATACAACGGCCGCCCGTGGAATGCCGCCAAAGAGGGCGTTGCCCTATCCTTTAAGGTCGATAGTGTGAAATACGTTTCGGTTGTGACCGCATACGATCTCGCGGGCAGACAGGCGAGCAACAGCCTGCTGTTCATTTTGTTTGTGGGAAACATCGTTCTGCTGGTAATTGTCGCGTTTGCAGGCTTCTGGTTTGCCCGGCGGTCGATGCGCCCGTTCGATCAACTGATCCGGCAAATGAACCCGGCCTCCGTCAATGACTTTTCATTCCGGCTACAAAGTACGTCCCGCGCAGACGAGGCTGCATACCTGGCCAGTTCCTTCAACGAACTGTTGGGGCGTTTGCAGGCGCTCGCCAACAGTCAGGAACACTTCGTAGCCTACGCCTCGCACGAGATCCGCACACCATTAACGGTTGTCAAAGGCATTCTGGAAACGTCCTTCGCGTACGATACACAACTCGCTGATGTACGTTTGAGCATCGAAAAGGCATTGTTCCGGCTGGAAGACGCCATTACCCTGGCTAATTCGCTGCTGCAACTAGCCGAAGTGGAGGGCCTGCAATCTGTCAAAATGCAGCAGGACGTAAACATCGTCGACACGATCCTGGACAGCATTTCCTACTTCGGGGAAAAGCACCCCGACCAGCAAATCGAACTCACTTTATCGGATATTTTTACAGCAAAAAGCGAAGTGACTTATGTGATGGGCAGCTCGGTCCTGCTTAGAACCGTGCTGATCAACATACTCGACAATGCCAGCAAATACTCGGGCAAAAAGCCGGTCATACTTGATGTTGATCTGGCAGATGGTCAGCTTGTTATCACCATTACCGACCAGGGTATGGGCATACCGCCCGATCAGCTGGGTGAAGTTTTTATGCCTATGATGCGGGCCGCCAATGTGGGAAAAGTGCCTGGTTTCGGGCTCGGACTTACCATCGCCAAGAAAATCATTGATATCCACCAGGGAACGTTGGCAGTGCAATCCATACCATTTCAAACTAGTGTATCCATCAAAATACCGGCTAAATCAATGGACTAGAGATCGATTTTTGGTAAGATTTGCCTGGACTTTTAAACTTACGTTTGTCATGAACTATTCAAAGCTCGCATTTACCGATCAAATCAAGGCTATTCAGGAAAGAATGGGCAGCCGTAATGCCTATGAACGGCACGAAAAGCAAAGTTTCGTCGACGGACTGACCAAAATCGAGGAGGGTTTTATCAGCGAAATGGACAGCATTTTCATGGCGTCCTACGGTGAAAACGGATTCCCGTATATTCAGCATCGCGGAGGCCCCAAGGGATTTCTTAAAGTGATTGATAATCAAACCATTGGGTTTGTGGATTTCAGCGGTAACAGGCAATACATCTCCACGGGAAATATCAGCCATAATCCGAACGTGTCATTGATTTTACTTTCCTACACATTGCGGGCGCGGCTGAAAATTTACGCCGGGGCTGAAATCGTAGAGCTCAACTCAAATCCGGACCTCTTCCAGCGACTCAGGCCAGATGACTACAAGTTCAAGCCAGAGCGGATGATATTACTTCACGTCAAAGCGTATGACTGGAATTGCCCCCAGCATATCAATCCCAGATATACCCTGGAAGAGATTGAGCAGCATTTCAGAAAGGACGATTATGTACGGGAGCTCGAAAATCGGATTGCCGTTTTAGAAGCACAGATCAGGCAATGAGCCACTTAATTGCCATCATCCGTTCACTTGCCCTGTAAGCATCGGCAAGTCTTTCCTGCCTCTGCTCAATGCTGACCGGCACCCGGATGTTCAGTGAGTGGGGCGCCAGCGTGGGGTAGCGAAGCCTGGTCGAAGTCGATTTGCAAATTTGTCCCGGATTCACTCCGGATCATCAACTGGCCATTCAGGTCCGCCGTAAGGCCCTTGATAAGTTGGAAACCGAACGTTGGACTGTTGGCTATATCAAAATCCGCAGGAAGCCCGATCCCATTGTCAGAAACACGGAGCGATAATTTTTTGTGGCCGACTCGCACGAGAGAAACGCTGATATGGCCTCTTTGGCCGCTAGGAAACGCATATTTCAAAGAGTTGGTGATGGCTTCATTCAATATCAGCCCCACCGGCACGGTTTGGGACAAGTCCAGGATGATATCTTCTACCTCTATCGAGAATCTGATCCGGTCAATGGTATCGAAGCATTCTTCGAGATTGCAGATCATCTCGGCCACGTAGCTTTTCAGCGCAACGCCAACCATGTTGCCGGACTGATAAATCCGCTGATGCAGCATGGAAATGGCCTCAATCCGGTTGCGGCTGTCATCAATGGCTTTCACGGCACCCTGGTCCCTGAGGTGGAACGACTGCGAGGTGAGCAGACTGGTAACGGTTTGCAGGTTATTTTTGACCCGGTGATGGACTTCCTTCATCAGTAACTCCTTCTCGTCGATCAGTTTAAGGAGCGCCGCGTTCTTTTTATTAATGATATATTGCTGGGCTTCCAATTGCCGGTTTTTATTTTTTTTCGTGCGAAAACTATTGTAAGTGAGCACCAAAAGGCAAACCAATGTCAAAATTCCCGCGTAGGTAAGCTTTTCCTTCTGCGCCGATAATTGCAGCTGCCGCTCTCTGAGTAATGCCTCGTTTCTTAGCAGCTGAATATCTTTTTCGCGCTGAGCCGACTTGAAATTGGCTTTCAGTAATTCCAGTTGTTCGTCCTTGGTAACGCGGTCAATGGAATCGTTGATGGAAACATATCGTTGGAAATTAATAGTCGATGGCGGTAAAATTCCGGCAATAGAATCATTGACATAGCGCATGTACCTTGATTCCCTTTCCATGTCAGGCGTCAGGTTGCCAGACCGCAATGCGGCGGCCAGGTACCGGTTGGACTTATCGTATTGTTTCTGACGGGCGTAAAATCTGGCCACTGCCAGGTAAGCCTCCGCCCCGGCCACATTGGTAAAGGTGTACCAGTGGAAATTTGGCGTCAGCTGGATCAGGTCATTCAGGCGGGCGACTTCTGCATAATAGCGCTCGGCAGTTGCCATTTTGCCCATTCCTGCGTAGCTGTCGGCCATCATCAGCGCGAAAAGCTGCTTGTCGGCATTCGTTTGGGGCGCGCCCCTCCACTTCACCAACCATTGAACGGATGCCAATGCTTCCCCGGGCCGGTTCATCCCGATTTGCACCTGTGTCATTCTTCTCAGGAGGCTATGCGCCAGGTTCGGCGACTGCGTGATGGTCGCGAGAGCCAGTTTGTAATACCGGACACTTTCAGCAGGGTTACCGATCGTCCGTTGCAGGTCCCCGATCAGCTCGTAGGTTTTCATCAGTTGGGTGCTGTCTTTTAGTGCCTTCACACTTTCCATCCCCAGCAGCGCATATTCCAGAGCCTTGTCATGATCTTTCTTTTTCAGCATGGTTTTGGAAAGCCGCTGGTAGCAGGAAGGTAGCTTTTGATCAAGGCCGGCTGATTTCAAAACGTTGAGTTCCTCGATACCGGCTTTTTCGGCGAGGTCGAGCCTTCCGTGGGCTACGTGGAGGTATGCCTCATTGTCCAGGCACTCCGCCTGCCCTTTGGAATTACCAAGTTGTGTGTAGAGGGATCGTGCATGCTGCAAGCTGTTGATTTCTATCGCATAGGTGCTATCCGTGTCGGGAATGTACCGGCCCAGCTCCTGCCACCAGTGCGCCTCACCTGCCTTGTCGTGAATCTGTTTGTAGTAGCTGATCACATCGTAAAAGCGGTTCCTGCCGAGCGTCATTTGTCCAAGGCGGAAATGGTATTTGGCCATGACGATCGTGCTCTCCGTCATCCAATGCCTCGATTTCAGATTGACGCTCATCCGGTTGGCCAATGTGAGGTAACGCGATGCTTTTTGCATTTTTTCCGACCCCGGGCTGCCTTTGTCCATGCAGTATTCGCTAAGTGCCAGCAGAAGTCTTACGTAAAGCGCACTGTTCGCTTCGTTCAGCGTCCGCTCCGCAGCGGGAAGGTCATCCTTGCGAAGATATGATTTGCATACCACGAAAATGGCCTCGCAGTAGCCGTCGGTGTAACGGAGTTGTTTGCTGAGTGCCGCGGCCTGCCGTGCGAACATGATGGCGCTGTCGGGCGCCGTTAGCGTTTGCTTCCGATGGCAGATACTGGCGATCTCCAAAAGTAAATTGACTTTTGCGGTGTCCTCACCCGTTCTTTGAAGACGAAGATAACGGGCATTGAAACCCGACGACGGGTATTTTTTTACCGAGAGGCTACCCGTTGTTGGCTGACAAATTCCCAAACCCAACGTGATAAGTACAAGGCTTGCGGTGAAAATGATTCTGGTTATCATCCTGGTATGAGACGTAACTTCTATTCTATCGATTTTGTGAAGATAATGTTACTGGAAAAATGTCAGATTGGAAATGCTCCGCCGTTGCATCTGATGTATCAGTTATGGCAAGTGATGTACTGTTGCCAACTGGGTAGGTCAATGCACATCAAGGGACCAGTTTTACTTGATAGATTTAGCCCAGATCAATAAGTGCCGACTGAAATCCCAAACCGTTCCATGCACTATATTACTTATTTACAGGATATCTGTGCCCGGGTTTTTGCAAAAAGATTCGGAGGCCCTGTATGGTTATTCTTTCTTGCAGTCGCCATTTGCACGCATGCCATCGGCCAGGAGAACACGGGTTACGACGATCTTCCCAGGCAGCGGCTGCTGATCCGGATCACGGCGCAATATATCCATACGATCAGTCAGGGGCAAATAGACATGGACTCTGCGATCAGCATTCCCCGCAAAGTGTATGGCCTGGGTTGCCTGCTTCCTTATAACGAAGGGTACTACGATGGAAAAGAGCATGCAGGTACAAGGCTGATCAACGCTGGAAATATCGGCGGCGCCAAGGCACTTCTCGCCACGCGCCGTGGAGCGGAACGGCTCCGGCTGTTGACCGAACTGGGCGGATATTTCGTCTTTAAACCGCGTGCCGACCCGGTCGATCTGAACGAAGCACGCAAGTACATCGACGAAGCAATGCTCCTGAGTGAGAAGGGCTCCGGGCCGTGGAAGCTCGAAAATATCCTGCTCAAAGCGCATTTAACCGATCAATACGGGCACCATGACGAAAGTCGGAAACTATTCGGTGTGGCCGAGACGCTCGCCCGCCGCTCGGGGAATGCATTGGCGCACGCGAGGGTGCTGATGAGCGCGGGAGAAGTGCTGCATTACGGCGATCCCCAGCGGCTCGCCCGGTTTCAGAAGGCGCTCTCCATTTATAAATCCAATAAAAAGATCGATAAGGAAATTGATGCGCTGTCGCTGATTAATATCGAGAATTTCGTGGCCAGGCGTTACGACGCGGCAGAGGTGTTCCTCCGCGAGATCGTGAAACTGCAAGCCAAGCTGAATTTTCACCATCAGCAATATCCCTTCGACGCGCTATCCTGGCTGAACTACCGCAAAGGAGCGCTGACAAATGCATTATTTTATTCCAACAAAAGCTTCGCCTGCCTTGCTACCCGCGCCGACTCCACATTCATTCCTTTCTTCTACACCCGCCGGGGAATGATTTATGAGCGCCTGTTCAAATACAAGGAGGCCATGCGCTGGTACGACAAGGCCCTCGCCGAACTGACGCCGGACACCCGGCTTTTCTGGTACCGGTCGGTAATAGGGAAGGTGGGCATGCTCAATCGTGCGGGCAAAGCCAAAGAAGCCCTGCACCTGCTCGGCGAAACATACCGGACCTACCCGCCTTCATCGTATTTCGAGCAAATGCATTTCGCGCTGCTGCTGGGTATGAGTTATGAAAACGTACGGGACTTTGAAAAGGCCAAAGCGGAATATCAGACGTTCCTGGACATGGCCGACAAGTTTCCCGCCGAGCATATCTACGACGAGTTCCCGGCTGCATTTCTCGGCATTTCAAAGTTTTACAGGACCATCGGCAGGACGGAAAAGGCGCGGCGGTTGCTCTTAAAAGGGAATGATTTCGCTTCCACATTTGATGTTTATGCCAAAGAAAATTACTACTACAATTTATATAAGATCGATTCGATGGAAGGTCGGTATCTGGATGCGATCCGGAACCAGACCCTGAGCTACGAGTCGATGGATTCGATATTTGGCTACGAACAGCGAAAAAGGGCCGAGGAACTACTGGTGAAGTACGAACTGGAAAAGAAGGACAAAAGCATTATGCTCCTCAACAGTCAGAACCAGCTTGAACGCATCAGGACCGAACAGGCGCACCGGGCGCGGAACATCACCATCGCCGGTTTGCTGCTCACCACCATTATTTTACTGCTTTTGTTGAACCGCTATCTCATGAAGCGCAGGACCAATCACCAGTTGGAAGCAAACCAACGCGAACTGGACCAGAAAAATACATTCCTGGAAACGCTCAACACGGCGCAGGATAAGCTGCTGAAAGAGAAGGAATGGCTAATCACCGAGCTGCACGACCGCGTCAAGAATAATCTGCATACGGTGATCAGCTTGCTGAATTCCCAATCGGTGTATGTGCAGAACGATGCCGCCCGGCTTGCATTGAAGGATAGCCTCAGGCGGGTGCACGCCATGTCGCTGCTGCACCAGAAGCTGTATCGCGACGAAACCTCATCCATGGTCGGTATGACCGAGTATATCAGCGACCTGATCGCCTACCTGCGCGAGAGCTTTGACGACAGCAAGCGGATCGTACTCGAACAGCAAGTTGAAACGATAGACCTGGATGTCTCACAGGCTGTTCCACTGGGTCTGATTTTGACGGAAAGTGTCGTCAATGCATTCAAGTATGCATTTGTGAACCGGAAAAAAGGGACGATTAGCATTGTATTGAAGCACGACGGCCCCGAGCACCTGCTGCTCGAAGTCTGCGACAACGGTGTGGGATTGCCGCCCGGAATGGATGTAAACCAGCAGAACTCGCTCGGTTTGCAATTGATAGCAGGGCTCACCAAACAGCTGAATGGCGTTTTCAATATAGGGAACAAAAGTGGCGTCCACATGACGGTCAGATTCCTGAATGCCAGTAAATGACGACGTGAACGGCACTTTTGCAACCGTAACGGCCCTTGTGCTACCGTGTACATCACCTTCCGGGATTGGGACATTGAAAATGGCGGCCGGCAGCGGGATTTTTGTCCCAAGCAATTTTTCAAACACTTAATATCCAAACAATGAAAAAACGAATCGCTTTTTTGTTCGCATTCACAGCGGGCATCTGCTTCAACACGTTTGCACAAAAGCCTGCGGCGTCTCTGCTGACCCCGGATGACCATGCGCTGGTACTGGTCGACCACGAGAGTCAAATGGCCTTTCCCGTCAAAAATATTACCATCGAGCAGCTGAGGACGAATGTTGCCCTCATTGCGGGGGGATCTAAGATTTTTAAAGTACCCACTGTAATCACTACCGTCGCCGAGAAAAGTTTTAGCGGTCCCGTTTTTCCCGAACTTCTCGCAGCTTATCCTCCGGCATCATCCGGCTACCTCGATCGCACTACCATGAATCCCTGGGAAGATGCCCCTACCTATAAGGCCATTGTAGCAAAGGGTAAAAAGAAAATTGTTTTTGCCGGGCTATGGACGAGCGTTTGTATCCTCGGGCCGGTGCTTTCGGCTATCCAGGACGGTTACCAGGTGTATGTGATCACTGACGCCTGCGGTGACGCGAGCGACGAAGCACATCAGATGGCGGTTCACCGCATGATCAAAGCCGGGGCAATTACAATGACCTCCATGCAGTACGTACTCGAACTGCAGCGCGACTGGGGCCGCAGCGCTACCTACAATGCGGTGACCGACCTGTTTCGTGACTACGGCGGCGCTTACGGCATCGGAATACAGTATTCGAGGGAAATGATCAAGCATTGATCGGGATGTGGTCTTTGAGAATCATCGCCATTTGCCTCTTTGGAACCGTTACATGTAGCTTCGGGCAAAGCCGGGCCGACCTGATCGTTTTCAATGCCAGGGTGTACACGATGGCGGCCGACGGGCAAACAGCCCAGTCGGTGGCTATTGCCTCCGGGAAAATACTGGCTGTCGGGACCAATGCGCAGGTGCTTAAAACGAAAGCAAAAAACACCAGGATCATCGACGCCGGCGGCCGGGCGCTCATTCCCGGGCTATTCGACAGCCACTTGCACGTCATTCGGGGGGGCAGGTTTTACAATGCGGAATTGCGATGGGACGGCGTAAAAACGCTGAAAAGGGCTCTCGAAATGCTTCGTGAGCAGGCGCAGCGCACACCACCGGGCCAATGGGTGCGGGTGGTGGGTGGATGGAACGAGTACCAGTTTGCAGAAAAAAGGCTGCCCACCCTGGCCGAAATAAACGAAGCCACCGGCGACGTGCCGACGTTCATTTTGTACCTCTACGGAAAGGCGTGGCTCAATAAAGCCGCATTGGCAGCCCTGAACATCAGCGCGGAGACGCCCAATCCGCAGGCCGGCCTGATTGAAAAGGACGAAAACGGAAACCCGACGGGCTTACTCGTGGCCGAGCCTAATGCATTCATCCTTTACGCGACTTTGGCCAAGCTTCCTGAGCTTACCCCCGAAGAAAAGATCAATTCGACTATTCAGTTTATGTCTGAACTCAACCGGCTGGGCGTTACGGCGGTGATGGATGCCGGCGGAGGGTTTCAGAATTTCCCGGATGATTATGCGGTTACCGATTCGTTGCACGGGAAAGGGTTGCTCACCGTGCGGCTTCCGCATTTCCTTTTTGCACAAAAGAAGGGCACGGAACTGGCCGACTACACACGGTGGACCGGGATGGCCGACGTAGGCCACGGGCATTCGGCGCATGCGGGCGGAGCCGGCTATGGTGTCGCCGGCGGGGGTGAAAACCTGGTGGCGGAAGCGGCGGATTTCGAAAACTTCCTTTTTCCTCGTCCCGACTTAGCGCCTACCATGGCGGGGCAACTCGCCCCGGTGATCGAGCTGCTGCTGAAAAACAAATGGCCCTTCCGGCTCCATGCTACCTACGACGAAAGTATTTCAAAAGACCTGGATGTGATCGAGCAGATAAGCAAGCAGGTTCCGATCGACGGAACTCCCTGGTTTTTCGATCACGCCGAGACCGTCAGCGAAGCGAACATGCGTCGCATCAAGGCATTGGGAGGCGGCATCGCGATCCAGCACCGCCTGGCCTACCAGGGTGAGCTGTTTGTAAAACGCTACGGGAAGCAAGCGGCGTCGGCAGCGCCGCCGGTAAAGAAAATGCTCGAAATAGGCCTGCCCGTCGGCCTGGGTACGGACGGAACCCGCGTCGCGTCGTACAACCCCTGGGTTGCCTTGCAATGGCTGGTTACCGGCAAAACCGTCGGCGGCATTCAAATCACGGATCAGGCCAACGTCATCGATCGCTTTACGGCGTTACGTTTATTGACCTCCGGTGGGTACGCCCTCCTGAAAGAAGAGTCGAAAGGCGTCATCCGTCCAGGAGCCGAGGCGGACCTGGTGCTGCTCAGCCAGGATTATTTTTCAATACCCGAAGCGCATATCGATTCCACTACTTCCCACCTGACGATCCTGGATGGCAAGATCGTTTGGGCTGATGGACCATTTACCTCCATTGGGCCGCAAAAGCTGCCCGTCATCCCCGAATGGAGCCCGGTTAAGCATTATGGCGGCTATCAGGCTGAGTAACCGGCACCGCAGGGCCTGGTGCCTCGTGGCGATCCTGGTCGCGGGAACCGGCTTTTGTTCCGGGCAGGAAACCGGGTTCAAAACGCTGCGGTATGAAGAGGATTACGGCAGCCTCAGTGCGGACTCTTCCGCGGGATTGTACCCCAGGATCAAGCATTTGCCATTGGGTCACAGGCGATCGTATCTGTCCGTCGGCGGCGAGGTACGCTACCAGTATTTTTGGTATAAAAATCCGGGCTGGGGCGCCGAGCCGAACGACCCGGACGGGTTTGTCCTGAGCCGGTTCCTTACCCAAGCCGACTTCCACCTGGGCGGGCGCGTGCGATTTTTTACCCAATTGCAAAGCAGTATGGCAGCCGGAATGAGCGCCGCCGCAAGCCCGGTAGACGAAAACCCCCTGGATATCCACCAACTGATGATGGATTTCGACCTGTCTGCCAAAAAGAGTAAGGGGCTGCTCTTGCGGATCGGAAGGCAGGAGCTTAGCTATGGTTCACAACGCCTGATCTCCGTGCGCGAGGGGCCAAACAGTCGCCAGGCGTTCGACGCGGCCAGGGTCGTATTCACGCGGGAGTATGTACGGGCCGATGCATTTTACGCAACTTATGTAAATGCCCGGAACCAGATTTTCGACGAGCGCCTCTGGGACGGTTCCAGTCGGCTTTGGGGCAGTTACATTGTGATTCCACCCCTCAGTCGGTTTCCGGGGTTGGACCTTTATTACCTGGGTGTGCGCAAGGATGGCACTTTTGTAGACGAAGCAGGCCGCGAGCAAAGGCATTCCGTGGGTACCCGGATCTGGAAAAGCAATAACCGTGTCTCGGCGGACGTCGAAGCGGTGTACCAGTTCGGGCGACTAGCCGCCGCACATATCCGTGCCTGGACTGTTTCGATGAATGCATCTTACCGGCTAAATGTAAATCGGTTAACACCGGTTTTAGGAATAAAATCGGAGCTCGTCAGCGGCGACAAGCGGCACGGCGATGGGCTGCTCAACACGTTTAATCCCTTATACCCGAGAGGGGCTTACTTTGGCCTGGCTTCGCTCATCGGCCCATATAACCTGACAGACGTCCATCCTTATTTTCAGCTGGGGCTGCCGCGGCACATTACATGGTCGGTCGATTACGACGTATTCTGGCGCATGAGCCGGCACGACGGGTTATATGCAGTGAATGGCGCATTGATTCACAACGGACTGGGCATCCATTCCAAATCCATTGGCAGGCAGCTGGGTACCGACATTGGCATCGAGCCGAACCGCTTCCTGGACCTGAAACTGGAATTCACCTGGTTCGATACGGGGACGTTCCTGCAACGGGCTGGTCTCGGTAAGCCGATTTACATGGCGGGTTTCACTGCCGCCATTAAATACTGAGCACCTGCGATATGTACAGCAAGGCCGGTATTACGCACATTGGCTAGGTTTTGCAGCCTGCCTAATTTTGTCCAACAAACTTCCCCAATGTCATTTTACCCTTCATTTTACAAACCTTTTAACCCATTCAAAACTATGAACCCGATAGACCAGTTCAGCGACGCGCAATTCGCCAGCGACGAGTGCGGCGACACATTGTGGAACGAGGAAAACCTGAATCCACCCGGCGCGCAGGCTTCCACATCTTACTCTTACCTCACCAATTATCAATCAATCACAATGAAGACCAAACACCAGTACATCAAGATCAATGGCGTGAATATCTTTTACCGTGAGGCCGGCCCGCAAGATGCTCCGGTCCTGGTCCTGCTGCATGGCTACCCGTCGTCGTCGCACATGTTCCGGAACCTGATCACCAATCTGTCCGACCGGTTCCGCCTGATCGCGCCCGATTACCCGGGCTATGGGCGGAGCGAGCAGCCGCCGATCGCAGAATTTTCCTACACATTCGAGAACTACTCAAAGATCGTACAGGCATTGCTCGACGAGTTGGGTATCTGCAAATTCAGCTTGTATCTGATGGATTACGGTGCACCGGTGGGTTGGAGAATCGCCGCCGCTAACCCCGATCGGGTTCAGACGCTCGTCGTCCAGAACGGCTGCGCCTATGAAGAAGGGCTGGAAACTTTCTGGGATCCCATTAAAGCGTATTGGGTCGACCGGAACGACGAGGTTTCCGAAGATAAACTGAGGGGATTCCACTCGCCCGATGGTTTGAAATGGCAATACACCCACGGAGTGCCCGATCCGGCGGTGGTAAGTCCCGACAACTGGGAAGTGGATTTGCGGCATCTGGAACGCGAAGAAAACGGCCAGATCCAGCTGGATATGTTTTATGATTATCAAACCAACGTGGTCCTATACCCGAAATGGCAGCAATATCTGCGTGAAAGCAACCCGCCCATGCTGATCGTCTACGGAAAAAATGACTACATCTTCCCGGTTGGCGGGGCGGAGGCTTACAAGAAGGACGTCAAAGATCTGGAATACCATTTGTTCGATGCGGGCCATTTCGCACTGGAAAGCATGGGCGAGGAGATTGCAGACAAGATCAGGGATTTCCTGGGCCGGAAAGTGTAATGACATTGCCGGCAGGTGCTCCGGATTGACGGTACGGGTGGAAATACCTGGTTACAGCGGCGATTTATCGCCGCTTTTTCGCGTTTTCAGACAGTTCATAAGCTCATGCAGGATGTTGGGGCATTTTGAAAAAATGCATTTTGCCCTTTTATTTGGACCCACATCTTAATTTAATGCAGGCGTCGTATGCGGTATAAAATGCTCATTGTAGAGGACGAGTTCATTGTGGCCAACGATTTAAGGATCATTTTAACGCAGGCTGGCTATGAGGTGTGCGGCGTGGCGGCCTCGGCCGAGGAAGCCGATGCGCTTTTACTAAGCATCCGGCCCGATCTCGTCCTGCTGGATATCAGGCTCGACGGGAAAAGGTCGGGGATCGACCTTGCCAGAAAGCTGCGGGCGGAAAGCCTGGCGTTTGTGTACATATCCGCCAATTCCGACCAGGAGACATTGGAAGCCGCCAAACGGACCGATCCATACGGGTTTATCGTGAAGCCGTTCAGGAAGCGCGACTTGCTGGTTGCGATCGACATTGCATTGTACCGGCACAAGCACGTGGTCGAATCGAGATTGAAGCAGGAAGGGCTGCTGGAAAAGCAATTGAAGGAACTGCAAGGCACTTCCAGTGATCCCGCAGAAAAACTGTTAAAAATGGCCAGGCTTTTACAGCCCCATATCCCGTTCGACCTGATCGCTTGCGCGAGCTGGCCTGGTAATGCCGTGCATTCCGGGCATAGGGCATATCTACGGGTCGGGTTCGATGAATATCAGGTGATAGGCAAGCAGCAACTGACTACCGTTTCCGGCTTGAAAGAAGCAGTCGTCACCACGGCAATGGATAGCAGCGTGCCTTTCACGAATCCTGCGATCTACAACAGCAGCTCGCCGATGCCCGACAGCAATGCCGCATCTTTGCCCAAATTATACCTGGATTCTTTCAAACTGCATTCCTATCTCGCTTTCCCGGTTGCAACTGGCCGGGGGGCGCAGGTGAATTACATCTTTTTAAATCGTAGGGAAGGGGTGTACCACAGACAGCACACTGCATTGCTGGAAAGGGTAGGGGCATACATGGCCGGCAGTCTGGCGGCCGGCGATCCGGCGGCTGCGCGAAGACCCCGCACGGAAACCCCTGCAGATGAAGTTTTTGCGCCCGGATTCAAAGGCATTGTTGGCAGGCACCCCCTTTTGCTGACCGCCCTGGACCAGACCATGCAGGTTGCGCCCTACAATACTTCGGTGCTGATATTGGGTGAAAGTGGTACGGGCAAGGAGAATATCGCCTTATCCATTCACGCGCTGTCCCCAAGAAAAGATAAGCCGTTTGTGAAAGTGAATTGCGCGGCTATTCCGGCACAACTGATTGAATCGGAGCTGTTTGGCCATGAAAAAGGCGCATTTACGGGCGCCAGCGAAAAAAGAAAGGGTAAGTTCGAGCAGGCGGATGGCGGGACCATTTTCCTGGATGAAATTGGCGAGCTACCCTTGGAAATGCAGGTTAAATTGCTGCGCATTTTGCAGGAAAAGGAATTCGAATACGTAGGCAGCAGCGCAACTAAAAAAGTGAACGTACGTATTGTTGCGGCCACCAACCGGAACCTGGAAAAGGAGGTAGCCAACGGTTCCTTCCGGCTGGACCTCTACTATCGCCTCAATGCTTTCCCCATTTCCCTGCCCGCCTTACGCGAGCGGAAAAGCGATATCGAGGCATTGGCTACGTATTTTGCCGACAAGTTTTGCAAGGAGTTCGGAAAGGCATTTCATGGGATCGGGGGCGCGATGCTGCAAGAAATGCAAGGTTATGACTGGCCGGGCAATATCCGTGAACTGGTGAATGTGATCGAGCAGGCCGTGATCCTCAACAACGGAAATTCCTGGCTCGAACTCAAACGCGCATTGCCGGGCAGCTCGCAGCCATCGTCCGGGAAACCGGCCATCGAAACGCTGGGCGATGTGAAGCATATTCAAAACGAGACCGAGCGGGACTACATCACCTCCATTCTCATCAAGGCTAAGGGCATCATCCGGGGCTCGCAAGGGGCGGCCGAAATGCTGAATATCAAGCCTACCACGCTGGAAGCCAGAATGGCGAAGCTGGGCATCAAACGGGAGGATTTTACCAAAAAAATGTAAGCCTGCCCCTCCATTTATTTTGGACAGCCAGCCGGTACTCCAATTTTTTTGGAGTACAAAGGAAAGAGTTTTTCTCAGTCTATTGATGATTAAATAATTTAACTATCTGATATTCAGATATTTGTTGATAAGTTTTTACATTAAAAAATATTCCGCGTATGTGGGCATACGTTTGGTAACAAAGACTGTAAAAGTAAGGCGTTATCAAACTCACCACCCTCATGCAGTCAAAACCGACGACTTCGATTTTCAGAAATGAAAGCGGGCACAACATCTTTTACCGAAACTGGATCTTCGACGGCAAACCCAAAGGAATCGTAGTCATTGTTCACGGGTTGAATTCACACAGCGGTTACTATCATGCATTTGCGGAGAAACTGCTCGAAGCCGGTTATGAATGCTACGCGCTGGACCTGCAAGGTCGGGGTGAATCGGAAGGCGAGCGGTACTACATTTCCGCTTACGACGACGTGATCTCCGATATCGGCAGGCTGGTCAAAGTTGTTAAATGCGAACATCCGGCCACGCCCGTGTTTCTGCTCGGGCACAGCGCCGGAGGGGTGTTTTCCGCGGTGTATGCATTGCGTCATCAGGGCGAGCTGGACGGGCTGATTTCCGAAAGTTTCGCTTTTCAACTTCCGGTGCCAAAGCTGGCATTGCAGCTCATGAAGTGGCTTGGCAAGCTCATTCCGCGGGTGAGGCTCGTGAAATTGAACAACAGCGATTTCTCCCGCGACCAGTTGCTGGTGGACCGGATGAACGAAGACCCGCTGATCCTGAACGAGAAGCAGCCGACCCGCACGATGCAGCAGCTATTGCTGGCCGGTGAGCAGTTGCGAAAGGAAATGTCGGCCATCACGCTGCCGCTTCTGATCCTGCACGGCACAGCCGACAAGGCTACCAGTCCGGAGGGAAGCAAATACTTTCTCGACCACGCTTCCTCCTCCGATAAGCAGCTGAATTTATATGAAGGCCACTACCATGACTTGCTCAACGATAAATACAACCGCTTGATCATCAAAGATATTCTACGCTGGCTAAATGAAAGAAGCTGAGCCGGAAAACGATCGGTTATCCTGAATCCCAATCTCTAAACAACAAGGTTATGAAAGACTACTCAGCGCTCCTGAACTTTGCCCCTAAACCATTCCAAAATGCCGCCTATGCGGGTGATCTGTTTGAAATCAGTGCCCTTACCACCGATTATTTCTCCTCCCGCGCCGCACGAAATGACCATTCGATCGAGATGATCTGGCTCACCAAAGGGCAGTTCCACGCGATGGTGGACCTGGAAACTTTCGAAGTCTCCGCAGGGATGATATTTTTCCAGGCGCCCGGACAGGCCTTTTACTGCCGGTCGCTAGCCGATCCGGAAGGCATTGTGATCCGCTTTCCCGCCGGGGTAATCCCGATGGACCACAACTCCACCTACCCCAGCCTGTCCTATTGCACTTCGAGGCTGTTCCAGGTCGATGCATTGACCTCGGGCAGTATCATGAGCGCCATTCAATGCATGCAATCGGAGCTTTTGAGTACCCACAGCCAAAAAACAGAGGTGCTTTCCGGCTATCTCAGAATTGTGCTCATTTACCTGATCAGGCAGAAATCCATTCATTTCAGTTCTTCTTCAAGGTCTGAGGTGACCACGCTCACCAAAAGGTTTTTCGACCTGCTCGAACGGAAGTACCACGTCAATAAAAAGGTAAGCCAGTATGCGGACGAACTGGCCGTTACGCCCAACTACCTCAACCAGATCATCAAGGAAGAAACCGGGCTGACGGCCAGCGCCAACATCCGGAAACGCCTGCTGATCCAGGCCAAGCGGCTAGCCCTTATCCAGAACATCAGTATGAAAGCGGTGGCCTACAAGCTGGGTTTCGAGGATACGGCCCATTTCAGCAAGTTTTTCAAAGTAGGGTGCGGCTGCAATTTTACCGATTACAGGCGTTCCTGCCCGATCGAGTGAGGGGCGGTTCCTGCTGTCGGTAAGTGAGTTACGTATAAGCATTACAGTTCTCTAATCATTTCTTTTTTTAACCAACAATCCAACCTATGAAGGTGATCAGACCAATACTGGCCCATGCGGTCAGTACAGCATTTCTTTGTGTAAATCTTTCATTGAGCGCCATCGCGGGACCTGGCAAAGACCAGCCTGCGGCCGACGTAAAGCCCACCATTATCCTCGTCCACGGCGCATTTGCCGACGGTTCCAGCTGGAATAAGGTAATCCCCATTTTGCAGAAAAAAGGCTATCAAACCATCGCGGTACAAAACCCGCTGACTTCGCTGGATGACGACGTTGCGTTTGTAAACCGTGCTATTTCCGAAGTAAGCGGCAGCGTTGTGCTGGTGGGGCATTCGTGGGGCGGCGCTGTGATCACGCAGGCCGGAAACAGCGAAAAGGTAAAGTCGCTCGTGTATGTAGCGGCCTACGCTCCCGACGAGGGCGAGAGCCTGGGCAGCATCAGCAAGGATGCCTATGAAACGAGAAAGATACCCAACGTGCCGGGATTTGCCGATCCGGTTGTTTCGGATGGGTTTATCAGGCTAAGATGAGACGATTGTGAAACATTTCGCCCAGGACCTGCCCCGGCAGGACGCGCTGGTGCTTGCCGCCGGGCAGGGGCGCTTTCATGTAAGTACCCTGGAAGCCAAAATCTCCAACCCGGCATGGAAGCACAAGCCAAGCTTCTACATCGTCTCCGATCTCGACCAGGTGATTTCGCCTAAACTGGAAGCCGATATGGCGGCGAAAATCAAGGCTACCGTGTTCCATTTGCCTGCCAGCCACGTGGCGATGCTGTCACAGCCGGCAAAAGTGGCCGAGGTGATCCTCAAAGCGGTTGAGGCTAAATAACGGAGTTCCGGATACATGCCTGCATTTGTACAACCCCTTCTGGACCTGCTGGGCAAGGACATCGAGCTGGACGACCATACTGCGGCGCTGATTACGGCGAATGCCAGGCCGGCCAAAATCGCGAAAGGCGCGTTGCTGCTCAATGCGGGAGAGGTATGCAGGGATATCTAATGATGCGATAGACTTGCTGCTGAGCCAATCCGGCGGATTCGGTATGTGGTTGAGAAAGCTGCACGGAAAAAGTCTGGTCATCGCCTATGACCGGATCGCCTGCCTGCTGACCGCCTCTGCTACCGAGCGCTACCAAATGTTGCTGGAAGACGAGTCGTACCTGCTGGATATGTTCTCCAACTACTTCATCGCCACCTATCTGAACGTCACGCCCCAGTCGCTGAGCCGGATCAGGAAAGGGCTGGCAGGAGCGGATAATCCGCGCGCCCAGACGACCTGATCATTGAAACTAACCATAACCGCCTTCCTATGACCTTTCCCAAAAAGTTCTCGATTGCCTCACTCTATGAATTTACCGGCCACCATTTGCTGTGGCTTACGGCCTGGGTATCGTCGGTAACGCTCATGCACCAGTATACCGACTGGGAAATCAATGCATTTCCCTGGTTTCCACTGCCGCTGATCGGAACGGCCGTGGCATTTTATGTCGGTTTTAAAAACAACCAGTCATACGAAAGACTTTGGGAAGCCAGAAAACTGTGGGGCGAAATTGCCATCGCGAGCAGAATGCTGGTAACGATGGTGCTCAACTACAAGTCGGGCGAGCCGGATGCCGTTGAACGTGCGGAGGACCGGCGGCAGATCGTCCGGCGGCACATTGCCTATTTGTACCAACTCCGCCAGCAATTGCTCGAACCGCCGGAGTGGGACCACCTTAGCCTGGAAGGGTTCTGGGGAAAAGGCTATGCCAGCCACCGGCGCGACAAGCTCAATAAGCGTTTTCAGCAGGAACTCGAAAGTATAGCAATTGAGCAATACTTACCCGCGGAGGAATGTCTGACGTTGAAGGGCTATAAAAACAAATGCCTGCAACTCCTGAATTTACAGACGCAGGTTATTCAGCAGCTGTTCGAAAGCAAGTCGATCAACATGGTGCAGCAGATGGAATTCCAGAGCAATATCCGGAGTTTCAACGAAAGTCAGGGGAGGATGGAGCGGATCAAGCAATCGCCTTTCCCGCGAAAATATGCCACGTTCAGCTTCATATTCGTTTGCGTGTTCATTTTCATGCTGCCCTTCGGCATTGTGGGAGAGCTCAGTAATTTAGGGAGTGTGGGCGTCTGGTTTTCGATTCCCGTCGGCGTGATCATCGGGTGGATATTTGTGGCGATGGAAATGATCGGCGATTATTCGGAAAACCCCTTCGACGGCCTGCATACCGATGTGCCGATGCTGTACATCTGCCGCGAAATTGAAATCGACCTGCTGCAAGCGCTCGGAATATCCGAAATTCCGGATCCGATAAAACCAAAAGCCCATGTCCTGATCTGACATGGGCTTTAAACCGGATGGCTATGCGATGCGTTTCATGAACGCCCTGATCTTTTGCGAAATATCCGCCCCCTCTTCTTCGAGCGCGAAATGCCCCGTGGGATAAGCATGGTACTCCGCATCTCTTACGTCCCTGAGGTAAGCCTTGGCCCCCGCCTCCGGGAAAAAAGGGTCGTTTACACCCCAGGTAATGAGCATGGGAGGCTGATTGTCTCGCAGGTACTGCTGCCACACGGGGTACAGCGCGATATTGGTCTGATAATCAAACAGCAGGTCCAGCTGGGCCAGGTCGTTTCCCGGACGGGATATTTTTGCAAAGTCGAGGTCCCACGTATCCGGACTGATGTTTTCCGGGTTCTTTGCGCCAAACGTGTACTGCCATTTGATACTTTCCAAACTAAAAAGGGCCCGCATCGGCTGCTCGGTTTCCGGGGTCCTGTTCTCCCAGAAAACCCGGGAGTCGGCAAAACCTTCACTCAACCCTTCTTCATACGCATTACCATTCTGTGCAATGATCCCGCGGACCCGCTCAGGATGGGCCGTAGCGATCCTGAAACCGATCGGGGCTCCGTAATCCTGCATCATCAGCACATAGGACGTTACCTTTATCGCTTCCAGGAACGCCTCCATGATACGGGCAATGTTTGCGAATGTGTACGTAAAAGTGTCTGCCGAAGGAAAATCGCTGTTGCCGAAACCGGGATAGTCCGGGGCGATAATGTGATATTCGTCCGATAATTCGAGCAATAGTCGCCTGTACATGTACGACGAGGAAGGAAATCCATGGAGCATTACGATCGTGTCTTTCGACGGGTCGCCAGCTTCCCGGTAGAATAGGCTCAGATCGCCGACGCGGTGATATCGGTACGATAATTTTCTCACATTCATGTTTTCAAGGAATTTGTTTAAACGATTTTTTGATTGGCGACTCAGACCAGCTCCAAAACTACCTGCACGGATGGTTTGCGAAAATGGCTGGATACTGACAGTCTTTGGATCAATTATCGTTCATTAAGCTCGAAGTGGCTGGGCCCGCGGCAACAATTTGATTGACAAAGTTGACTGAACGGACACCAGGCAGTTCAGTGATTTCGCCAAATCCAGGTATTCTATAATTTCCAGCCGTGCCTTCGCCAATTCGCGCATTCTGGTTTGAGAAACCTCGTCGTTGACGCCAAAGCGCTCCTGTGCACTGAAATGCCTGAACTGGTGAAACTGAATCTTATAATTGATAAGGCTTAACAGAAGCTCGTTGGCATCTTCGCATTCAAATGTCCCGGCGATCAGGGGGACGTCCATATTCTCCATATCTGTGCTTTTTTTAAGGTTGTATGTTCTGGCGGCAACAGCTGGCTACTGATCATCCGATCGTTACCTGTGACTCCATCGAAACTTTCCCTGGGATGCCTTCCGCCAGCTTCTTCACATCCGCAAGCGTCTGATGCAGACTTTTGATTTTTCGCTCCCGATTCTTAATGTCTTCTTCGTTCATGATCGAATCAATCTTCTGCTCATGGTATTTGATTTTGACCTGGATCATCTCACTGATCAGCCCAACGGCGTCAGTAGAAGGAAATTCACCGCTTATTAGTTGTATGGTCATCATGATATGTCTGTTAATAATGGATTTGAAACTTTGCCAGGATCATATTCACTGGCCCTGGCCCAGCGAGAAGGCAGGTTTGCCGCCGAACGTATACAGGTTTTCGGTTTTAACCGTGTCAATCCCTTCAATCAGGCAGCTCGAGAGCAGCTCGATGATCGCGTCTTTGTCAATGGCGACCTGCGATTTCCGCTCGAATCGGCACCGCCAGTGGTCGGTGCAAAATGTTTCCTTGAACCCATCCGGCCATACTTTGATGCCTCTATTGGTGATCATTTTCAGCTCAACGCCCGGGGCTTTCACCTTGCGGAGCATTTGTGCCAGCGCCTCCGGATCTGATCCATTCCAGTGGACAAACACATCTACCCCTACCAACTCTTTGACGGCAGGTTCCCTACGCTGGTAGCGTGGCAGCGTCAGCGCGGTATGATGCGCGTAGCTGACGGGTTTTAATTGTGAAGGCTTTTTACCCAGGTTCGCGATGACGGCATCCGCAAATTCGCTTGTGCCCACTTTCACTTTACTGGTATCCACCTTGAAAATGTCGTAGGTATGCGTGCCGTCCTCAATGGTTTTCAGCCAGGCATTTTGCACTTTCTCCGCTACTTCCGTCTGGCCGATGTGATTGAGCATCATAATCGCCCCCTGCAACAGGCCCGACGGGTTGGCGAGGTTCTGACCCGCTCGTCTGGGGGCTGAACCGTGAATTGCTTCAAACATGGCGCATTCTTCGCCGATATTGGCCGAACCCGCCAAGCCCACAGATCCCGCTATCTGCGCAGCGACGTCGCTCAGGACATCGCCGTAAAGATTAGGCATCACCAGCACGTCGAAAGCCTCCGGCGTGTCGGCCATTTTTGCCGCGCCGATATCGATAATCCAATGCTCATTTTCAATGTCGGGGTACTCTTGGGCGATTTCATCAAACACCCGGTGGAACAAGCCGTCGGTCTGCTTCATAATGTTATCCTTCGTGAAGCAGGTGACTTTTTTCCGGCCCTGCTGCCGTGCATATTCGAAGGCGTACCTTACAATTTTTTCACATCCGGGCCGGCTGATCAGTTTCAGGCACTGCACGACCTCATCTGTTTGCTGGTGCTCGATACCCGCATAAAGGTCCTCCTCGTTCTCGCGGATGATGATCAGGTCCATCTGCGGATGTTTGGTGCTTACAAAGGGGTATAGGCTCATGCAAGGCCTAACATTGGAATAAAGCCCCAGAAACTTTCGTGTAGTCACATTCAGGCTTTTGTACCCCCCTCCCTGCGGCGTGGTGATAGGCGCTTTCAGGAAAACCTTGTTTCGCCGGATGACGTCCCACGATTCAGGGCTTATGCCGGCGGCGTTACCTGCGAGATAAACCGATTCTCCGACCGTGATTTCTTCAATTTCCAGGTCTGCACCTGCTGCTAGAATAATTCTGAGCGTGGCGTCCATGATTTCCGGACCGATCCCATCACCCTTTGCTACGGTAATCTTTGTCATGTGTTTGGTTTTGATTTACGTCTGCAAAGCTATTTTGAAGGATTCATAAATTTTCATTTATATTTACTATCATTTGCATAAATAAAACTTATGAACTATACCTTAAATCAGCTTCGGGTATTTGTAGCCGTTGTCAAAGCCGAAAGCGTTACCAAGGCATCGGAAGAGCTTCATTTGTCGCAACCAGCAGTATCCATTCAGTTGAAAAATTTCGAGGCGCAATTCGAAATTCCGCTTACGGAGGTGATTGGACGAAAGTTATACATCACCGAGTTCGGCCGTGATATCGCCGCAGCTGCGGAGAAGATCATCGAACAGGTTCATGCGATCAACTATAAAACCCTGGCTTACAAAGGCGAGCTTACGGGTAAACTGAAAATTTCGGTCGTATCGACCGGCAAGTATGTGATGCCATTCTTCCTATCCGATTTTCTTAGCAGGCATGCGGGGATCGAATTATCGATGGATGTGACCAATAAAAGCAGGGTATTGGAAAGCCTTGAAAATAATGAGGTGGACTTTGCCCTGGTTTCGATACCCCCGACGACGATTAATATTGAATGGCTTGACCTTTTACCCAACCGCTTGTATCTGGTTGGGAAGGCAGGACAAATGGTTGATCCTATCAGCGACGCCACGGAATTCTTTCAGCGCGTGCCGCTTATCTTCCGGGAAAAGGGCTCCGGCACCCGCCAGGTGATGGAAAGGTTTATTTCCGAACAAAACATTTCAGTCGTCAAGAAAATGGAACTTACTTCCAATGAAGCCGTTAAACAAGCGGTACTGGCAGGATTGGGCTATTCCATCATGCCCCTGATCGGGATACGAAATGAACTGGCCAATAATGAATTGGAAATTATACCTGTACGCGGCCTGCCGATACAGACGACATGGAGCCTGATCTGGCTTAAAGGTAAAAAGCACGCCCAGGCTTCCAGCTCATTTTTGGAATTTGTAAACCAAAACAAATCTGTAATCGTCGCGCAGAATTTTGGTTGGTGTGAGCCCTACCAAACGGGCTGAAAGTATTTGATTGATGGCTGGTTAGCGACTCGGTGTTGACGCGGGATCATCCAGCATATTTCCTGGCCAGGTAAATACCCTGCAAGATCACAACGCCGCTTACTATCATGGGCACTGCGTCGGGCAGGTGGTCGCTCGCGGTGATCAAATCGAAACCTCCATGCCAGGCTGATTGCCCATCCGATCACGCCCCATCCCATTTCCTGGTAGTTTTCATTAGCGACAGGTCTTTGGTTGGAGCAGCGTCTCCTGGATTCCGGATCCAAATTTCCACCGATCCGGCGCGTACAGTTATGACTTTGCTCATGACGCATGATGACTGATGTTGCGCTCTGAGGAAAGTCATATTCTGCCGTGCCGGGTATCATCCACATTGCCCGGTTGGAAAGCTAATTTCGATCCGCCGGATCGTTATGGCTCCCTTTATTTCACTTTAACCTTACTATCATGACCTATCAATCTGAACAGGAAAAAGTCACTTTTGTGCTGCCGCTTTATTTTGCCAAAGCGGAAGTGACCTTCACCCGTCAGTCCGCGGACGACGGGCTTACCGTACCCCTTACACCTGCGAACGGACCCAGGGTCAGCATTTCGACCCGCCGCTTTGCCAAAGGCTTCTGGCTCGCCCAGCTTACATGGTCTGTTGGCCGGCAGCGGTTTTGCAGCGAAGGCTGGTTTGAGATAGCATAATGCTGCAAAAGGGAAAATCAAAAACGGAGATCAGGTATACGCTCGCCCGGCAGATTTCCGGATCGCAGGCGGGGGTGGGAATTACCCGGAGACTTACAAATTTGTGTTAGTTCAATGCATTTCTAACCGCTCAAAATGCTTGCGATGCTCATAGCGCATGCGGCGACCTTCCCGCCAGGTCATAAGGCGCTGCCTGCCGTTGCGGACGTTTTGAAGGCTGATGTGAAATACGACTTTCCAATGCCGGTAAATCTCTTTCCAGGCGAAAAGTAATGAATGCGAGGGATCGTAAATGTGGGTCGGTTCGCTGCCCGTGCCGTTGAGCTCGATGATCGAGAAGTTGCTTCCGGCTTCCAGGTCTTCCCAGCTTTTGAAACGGATGTCCAGCCTGCCGAAATCGAAACCCGGAATCCGCTGGCAGACCTCGTCGATGGCGGCTGTCAATGCAGGTGTTATGCGATCGGCAAGGTCGATGAACTTAGCGCCGCGGCTGTGGTTACCGTAGGGGACGAGGTTGAGGGATTCACCGGCAGAGGGTATAGCGAGAAGCGCTTCGCCATAAGCTTTTTCCAATGCCGGAAGCTGCAAAATCGCCCGGTTGTTTTGGGTTAATAGGGAAAGCGTCGTGCTCCGCCCGTCGCCGGTCACGCGCAGGAATTCTTTCCCGACAATGCCGGAAATATGCCCGTGCGCTGTACCAGGAATTCGGAAGTAGAAAATCCCCGCTTCATTTTCATAATCCACATACTGCTGCAAAAGGAAGTCGACGCGGCTGGCGAGCCGGTACGCTTCCAGGTCCTGCGCGCTTTTCAGCAGCTTCACCTGCACACCGCGCTCGCCGATATCGGGTTTGGCGATCAAAGGGAATGCAAGGCAATGCTCCGCAAGCATCGACGCGACAGCGGAGGCTGTCGAGCCGGCCGGGCAAAGCACTGTTTTCGGGTACAAATCCGGCGGAAGCAGTGGATAAATGTCGCTTTTCCGCTCATGGATGAACCCCGAATACTGAATGCCCGGATTAGCAGCGCTGAAAAACAGCAGCGACCGCGCGCGGAGACTAAGCCACAGCCAAAGCGGGAGCAGCGGCAGGTACACGCACTCCATGGGCCAGTATTCCCAATGCCCGAGCCGGATGAAGAACCGGCGGGCTTTCCAGTAGAAGCTGTCGAAATCAGGCAATGCGGAGTTTGGATTTTGGAGTGCCATCTTACCCGTCTCCTGATCAGGATCGTACTTGCCGTGCAGAAGATCATGGTAGCGGATGCTGGCCGCGCCGTCGGTTGGTAATTCCAGCGAGGTTACGCTCACGGTCCGCATGTGTGCATACTCGCGTGCGGGGCTGGTTTCGTATTTCAAAGATGGCGAAAGGTGCAGGCCCAGCACCGTTTCCGCTGTAAGCTGAGGTGCGCAGGACAGCCAGTTTTGCAGCATTCCTTCCCGCTCCATACGCACCTCCTGCCCATATAGCGTGGCCGACGACCATATATGCGCCTTTTGCGGGTCCGGGTAACTGATATGCTTTTGCATTCCATCCCAGGTGCACCGCATCAGCTCGCCGTCGGTGAGGAGTATCAACGTAAATGGCTCGATGGCTTCCAGCGACATGCCGCGGAACCGGCTTAGCGGCACTTCCGCCGAGACAATGTCCAGCATCACCAGCCCGCGGCTTTTCGTATAATGTGTTTTGCGTGCATGATTTGTGAAGCCCCCATTGAGCAGCACCGCCGCGGAACGCCCGCCCCGGAGTGCGATCCAGGTGCCGCCTGCCTGCGCGTCCTTCGGGTAAGTGAGGGAGCGGTCGCCTTCCGGGTAAATGGCGGGGGGCAATGCGCGCGCGCGGTCCATACGCTCATCGCGGTTGGAGGTGAGCAGCACGCCGGTGGAGGTAGGGATGTAGGTTACTGTGCACATTGGGTTTGACGGTATTCGATCGTAGAGCGGGCCACACCGAAATGCGCTGGCAGACTGATATCGGTCATCGCCTCGACCCCGATTTTCATCAGTGCCATGTGGTGCACCGCGTGTTCGAGGTTATAGAGCAGTTCCCTTTCATAACTGGTCGCCACCAGGTAGCGGGCTCCGTTAAGCGGCATTTTGCAGGCCAGGTTCAATGCCTTGCCGTGCGGTCGGATGCCTGCTGCGATTTGCTGTAACTTCAGCATCGCATAGGCACGGGATGTTTCAAGGTCTTTCTGCCGCTTACGGGCATCATAATCTACGACGCCCGTAAGGCAGCCCGCTTCCAGTTCTTCAAAAAACTCGACGATATGCCGGACGTGTTCCCCCAGCGAGGCGCCGGACAGAACCGCCAGGCGCTCGGTGTAATGCGCATCGTCCAATGCGGCTAGCACCTCGTGGATCTGTTCGAGTATGGCGGTCACGGACTTATGGATGTGTCTGTTCATAATGGGATTTTTGGGGCGAATGATAAAAACCATGCCCCGAAAGGCATGGTTGAATGCTATCGGTCCTGCGTGCGGATGCCCGAGAGGCTGTCGCGTTGCAGGTAGGCCAGGGCAAGGCAGCTGCCAAGGACCAGCAGCGCGTAGACGAAGAGCTGCCCCGAATCGTTTTGTACTTCGATACCCAGCCGGGTGATGTGCATGAACACTGCGCCGGTCATGACCCCGATGCCGATCAGCGCCCCGTAGGCCGTCGTGCGGGGGATGACGATCAGTATTGAGGCGACGAGTTCAAAAACACCCACCAGAATGCGGCCCCACGGCTCCATACCCACTTTGGAGAAGATGAAAACGGATTCCGGATCGGCGGTAAATTTGAAGTACAGCGTTTGCAGCATAATGCCCGCGGCTACCACTCTCAGCAGCCAGGTCCAGGTGTTGCGGGTTTTCATCGTCATTCGGCTTTGTGTTTGATCAATGGCCACTGGACATCCGCCTTGTCGATCAGCTCGTCCTGCTTTTTCGTCCAGCTGTTTTTTACCTTCATATTGTAGTTGAAATACAACTTGTCCCCTACGATCGTCCAGGTTTCGGCTTCGGTAGGCGCTTTATGCCCCTGCGAGGTGCCGTAGGCGCAGTAGCCGCCGTATTGCGGCACATATTTCTCCGGATTGGCCTTGAATGCTTCCAGGTTGCGGCGGTTGGCGAAAAGCCATTCGGCACCCATGTATGCATAAGTGAGGCTATCGGCGCCTGCCACGGGTTTGGCTTCGTTGAAGAATGCCACTACATCATAGCCTTTGAGCGCTTTGCCGCCGGGTGCAAATATTTCGGATTGCTGGGCGCGGGCAGCGAATGCGCTGATCGTTAGCGCGAGTATCAAAAGGAATTTGTTCATCGAAATGCGAGGTTAGGGTACGAATTTAGTCCAGTGATTGTCGGCCTGCGTTTTCAAACGCGCCTCATCCTGGTTCCAGCTTTTGAGGGTGTTGTTGAAATATTTGTTGTAAAAAAGATAGAGCTTCCCGTCTACGACTTTGAAGGTTTCCGGATCGACCTCTACTTTTTCCCCTTTCTTACCCATGGCATAGGCACACCAGCCTCCGAACTGCGGTTCATAACGCATCGGGTGTTGGGTGAACTCGTCCCGGTTGGCTTTCGAGGTGAAATGGTAGGTCACGCCATTGTAGTTGGCCGAAAACTCTTTTTTACCCTCTACGGCCTTTTGCATGGTGAAATAGGCCACGGGATCGTAGCCCTGTATTGCAAGGCCGGATTCTAGGTTGTACTGTTTTTTACGCACTTCGGGCGTTTGCGCGAAGCCGGCGCAGGCCGACAGGACGACTAGTGCGAGTAGTGCAATTTGCTTTTTCATAGGATTAGTATTTCAAAATAGACCCCGCAAACCAGCACCGCGGGCGCTTTGCCGCGGGCGGCCAGGCGCCCCTGCGGCCAGGCGACCCTGCGGTCAGGCGATCCTGCGGTCAGGCGATCCTGCGGGCAGACTTTTACTGTAATGTGACCTTAATGATGCTGCCGATAGCCGGCAGCGTGGTGAACGCATTGGGATTTGGAACGGGGGCAATAGCCTTGCTCTCGCTCAGCGGCGTTCCGGCGAGGTTGAACTGCGTGATACCAGCGCCCGGGAACTGATCGAGGGCGGTGCCGTTGTCGTACAATGCCACCGAACCCGATACATCGCCGGTTGCACTGCCATCGATATCGTTGCCGCTGGTTGCGAAAAACCAGTCGTTGGAAAACCCGTACATTGTTGCGAGCGCAATGCGGTCGCCGGGTGCGAGCGTGAGCGCTTGCGATACCTTTCCGCCCGCATTACCACCGATCATCGGGAGCAGCACGGTACTCGTCGGTTCTTTGAGAACGTACACATTTTTGATACCCGGCTTGCCCTGCAATGCAGCGGCGAGAATATCGGCATTACCTTTCTGCGCGAGGTCTTTCAAGCCCTGACCGCGATCGTTTTCGCCGGTTTTGAAAAACGGATTTTCAGTACCACTGTATACCACCACCAGTATGGGCGATAAAGGCGTAAAAATGCCGGTCTGCGAGGCCAGCCAGGTGCCCAGCGGTGTGTTGTCCCCCGCCTCGGCGATGCGCGTCAGTGCATCCGTAGTGGCTTTACCAGCCGAATAGACCGGCTCCGGCAGCAGCAGGTTTCCCCCGGCTACGTACGAAATGGCCCACACGCCCGGACTGAACGGGGTTTCGTTTGCCGTCCCGCCCGACTGGTTCTTAATCGTGATCGTGAACATCGAATTGCCGTCATAGGCCAGCGACACATTCATTAATTGCGACGCAGGCAGGAATGCATTTCCATAGTCGTCGGTCCCGTTCACTTCTTTGATATTCTTGGGTGTGGCTTCGGCGGTGCCGGGATGGGCGAGGGCCATGCCGGGCACAGCGTTCACCCGTGTGCCGTTATCCCAGAGTTTGATCTGCGCCGAAACATCACCGGTCATCGGGGTGCCGTCGTCGCCATACAGCCTGATGCCCGGATTTTCCGGCGCAAAGAAGAGGTCATTGCTCCATCCGTACATGGTAGCAAAAGTGAGGCGCTGATTTTTGGCGGCCGAGAAGGAAAAGGAAACGGATTGTCCCGGAAGGATCACGGGCGGCGTGCCGGTGCCCTTGAATGTGCCCGACTCCACGAGCGGTTTGCTGTCCAGCACGTTCTCTATGGTAATGCTTTTGGAGGTCGGCTGAGGGTCGTGGTCCTTCGTGCAGGAGCTGAAAATGAGGGCTGTAAGTGACAGCCCGAGCAGTGGTTTGATCATTCTTTCCGATGTTTTTTGTGTTTGGATAATGCAAAGCAAAAAAACCGGTATCCCACAGCCGTTACGGAATTATAACAAAAGTATCACGGTGGACTTCCGCACAGTTTTATTTATAAACTTTGCAGAAAATCAGCGGGTAATGGACACGAAAAATGTTTTGATCATCGAAGACGACAGCAATATCACGGAGCTGCTGACGATCCACCTTTCCGATCTGGGCTGCAAGGTAGTCAGCGAAAAAAACGGGCAGAACGGACTCGGCCGGGCGCTGGATTCGGCGTTCGACCTGGTGATTCTGGACGTGATGCTGCCGGGGCTGAACGGGATGGAGGTATGCCGGAAGATCAGGCAGACCGACCGCCAGATGCCCATTCTGATGCTCACCGCACGTTCGGAAGAAATCGATAAGGTAATGGGGCTGGAAACCGGCGCCGACGACTACCTGACCAAGCCGTTCAGCGTCCGCGAATTCATTGCGCGCGTGCGCGTTATTTTTCGCCGGAGTGAAGAAAAAGCGAGGTATAGCCAGCCGCTGGCGCCGCAGATCAGCATTGCCGGATTGGAAATAGATGTCGATAAACGAAAGGTCGTGCTGCGTGGCGAACGGATCGAACTTTCGCCCCGCGAATTCGAGCTGATCGTCCTGCTGGCATCGAATCCGGGCAGAAGTTACAGCCGGAAGCAGCTGCTGAGCCTTGTGTGGGGTTATGATTTCGAGGGTTATGAACACACGGTCAACACGCACATCAACCGTTTGAGAGGAAAAATAGAGGCCGATGCCTCCAACCCGTCATTTGTACTAACCACCTGGGGCGTAGGCTACCGGTTTAACGAGGATCTATAAAATGTCTGTCAAAACCATCCGCGGAAATCTGCTCTTCTGGAAAATCAGCGCCGTTTTCGCCAGTCTGCTCCTCGTGCTGGCCCTGGTGTTTGTGCTGATCGGCTCCCGTTTTTCCAAATCTTATTACATGACGGCGCACCAGCAGCTGTATGGCGACATTGCCGGGCACCTGGCCACATTTACCCAGCCCATTAAAAACGGCCGCCCGGATACCACCGTTACCCACGACATTATCCATTCCACAATGGTCGCCAACCCGAGCGTGGAAGTGTACCTGCTGGATACGCTCGGCAACATCACGGATTATGTGGTGCCGCAAGCTTCTGTACATATAAAGAAGGTCGACATGGGCAAGGTCAGAGACTGGCTTGCATCGGAGGCCTCGAAGCGGCCGCTGGGCGACAATCCCAAACGGCCCGGCGAGGCGAGTATCTTTTCGGTGGCGCCTGTCCGTGAAAATGGTAAAGTCGCCGGTTATGTGTACGCCGTGCTCGCAAGCGAGAAACAGAAACAGATTTTAAGCTCGCTCAATGACGACCTGAACTTCCGGCTGGCATTGTATATCTTTTTCGCCGCCTTGCTCGGGGCATTCGTGGTAGGCGTGGTTACATTCTTCCTGATTACCGACAGCATTTGCAGCATCGCCGGCGTTTTCAAAAAGTTCCAGGACGGCGACTACGCCGCACGGATCAATGGGTATGCCGAAGGTAATCTGGGCGTGTTAACTTCGACTTTCAACGAAATGGCCGATGTGATCGTCGATAACTTCGAGAAGGTGACCGCCACCGACCGTCTGCGCCAGGAGCTGATCGCCAACGTCTCGCACGACCTGCGTACACCGCTCTCGATCATGCAGGGGTACACCGAAACACTGCTCATCAAAGGCGATTCGCTCTCCCGCGCGGAGTCGGAACGGTACCTTTCCATTGTCCACGATGGCACCAAAAAGCTCTCGGGGCTGGTAGACCAGCTTTTCCAGTATTCCAAACTCGAGGCAAATGTGGTAGCGCCGCAAAAGGAATTTTTCCCGATCGGCGAGCTGGTATCCGACATTGTGAGCGCCTATCAACTGAAAGCACAGGAGCGGAATATTACCCTGCAACTGGACGTCCCCGCCGCACTGTCTGCCGTATTTGCCGATATCAGCCTCACTGAGCGCGTATTTCAAAACCTGCTCGATAATGCATTCAAGTTCACGCCCGACGGCGGAAAAATCTCCATCGCGCTCACCCAGACGGGCGACAGCGTCACGGCCCGCGTGAGCGACACCGGCGTCGGCATTGCCCGGGAATTCCAGCAGCAGATTTTCGAGCGCTATAAGCAGGCCGACCTGCAAGCCGCGGCCGGTAAAGGGATGGGAATCGGACTGGCCATTGTGCGTAAAATCCTGGAACTGCACCAAAGTTCGATCCGGGTTTTCAGCGAAAAAGGCATAGGCGCCACGTTCGAATTTGAGCTACCGGTAAACGGCAAATAGCGGTTCCTGTAAAAAGCGATTGCAAACGGGTACTATCGGATGATGGTGAATTTGGAGTGGTAGACCGTACCGTCTTGGTGAACAAGTCTGATAATATAATTTCCGCTGCCCAGCGCCGATACATTCACTTCGCCGTGCCGCACCTGGCCGGCATTGTACAATATGTTTCCACTGGTATTGACGATCTGAATGTTCCTGATCTGGCCCCACGTAAAGCCGTCTTCCAGTTTCAGGTTCAGCTTGTCGACAACCGGATTCGGGTAGACGGTTAGTTTAAATGCCGCGGGTTTTACTTCTTCCTGCGACATTTCGTAGCGCTCGGACGCATACATTCTGGCATTCGGCACATTTTTGTTCAAAACACCCGGATTATGGTTTTGTAAATAAATCCACGGGCCGTAAGTCTGTCCGAATGGGCGGTCAGCAGACCAGTATTCGAGCCTGACCCTGACCTTTGTGTAACGTCCTGTTTTGGCGACCAGTGCTTTCAGCTCCGTGCCGGCGGGGCCAATGTAGGTAAAGGTTTCCAAACCGGTTTTGCCTGTATAATTCGTAATGGAAGATCCGCTGCTGAATGGTACTCCCTGCGGTTTTGTTTCCCATATTAACCTTGCATAAGCTGTTCCACCGGCTGGCCGGACAAAAAGGCCGACGCCGAAAGTGGTACTCAGGTTGTTGGCAGCGCTGATCCGGGAGGTCAGGTCGGAATTATAAAGACGGAACATGTTACCCCGTTTGCTTCCGCCATTTCCCAGGTAGACATTTACGGAATTAGTAGAATTGGCTTGGACAATAATGTCGCTGTAGCCGTCGCCATTAATATCGCCCGATGCCGAGCAGATGGCGCCATTCACATTGCCAGAACCAGGAATAGTATTTGAATAAACCAGACCAGACGCACCGCCTTTGTAAATTTTTACAATCCTCGGGCCGTAATCATTGCCGGAGGTGCTGATCACCAGGTCGCTATATCCGTCGCGGTTGATATCACCCGCACTCGCATTGCTCCCGAAACCTTCGCCAGGTGATCCCTGGATCAGTATGTAATTGCTGTTGGAAATGCCTGATGAACTTCCTTTGTATAAATAGGCAGACCCAGCCTTCGAATAAGAACTGGCTGAACCGATAATGACATCTCCGTACCCATCGCCATTGACATCTCCTGCATTGGCGACCCTCGATACCAAACCACCCACTCCGAGGTATGGCGCAATGACTGTCGATGGAACATTGGATAAGCCGGTGGCACTGCCCAGGTAGATGTGGCCCCGATCACTATTTGTCTGAATGTTTAAATCATTGTAGGCTATCATCATCATAACATCGCCATACCCGTCGCCATTGACGTCCCCTATTCCCGAAACTATGGTACCAAAGGTTAAATTTGGGCGGGCGAGTATGGTAGTCGCCGTGGTGGCGACGCCGGACGCAGATCCCATGTAAACGTATGCCTTGGAAGCCGTGCCTGTTCCACCTGCGATCACATCATCGTAACCGTCTGCATTGATGTCACCGGCACCATCGACGATAAATCCAAACCGTTCGGTGGTTTCCTGTAACGTTGTACCAAGTATCAGCTGCCCCTGTGCGCTTCCATGCAGGACATAGGCTTTTTTTACATTGAGTGTGCCCACGATGATATCGCTGAATCCGTCGCCATTGACATCTCCTGCGCGGGCCAGGCTGTATCCAAGATAGTCCATATGTCCGCCCATACTTAACTGCGACGAGGCGCTGGTGGCCAGGCCGCCGGCGCTGCCAGGATATAGATAAATAGTCCCATATTGCGAGGTATTAATGATAGCTGCGACGACCACATCTCCGTATCCGTCTCCATTCATATCCCCGGCATGGGCTACGCTAAATCCAAAGGAAATGGCACCGCTCAAAGTTGACGCCGATGTGAGCATGACTGGACTGCCCAGGTAAACATAAGCGGAGCCAGTGTTGGACGAAGTACCCGATGCACCGACGATAGCATCGCTGTAACCATCCCCATTGATGTCTCCCGCAGCCGCAACGCTGCATCCAAAATAGCTGTAATACCCGGCAGATCCCTGAAAAGTTTGGCTCGGGGCAGAAGGTAATCCCAATGCGCTGCCCTGAAAAAGATACGCCGAGCCCGCGTAAGTGCCGGTTGAACTTGCACCCACCATCACATCTGCATAGCCGTCGCCATTGACGTCGCCCACACCGGCAACACTCACGCCCCCGTAACCCGCAAAGCTTTTTGCCGGCGAGGTCTGCGTTCCAGCAGGGCTGCCTTTATACACATATGCCGCATTATTCGCATAGGCACCCACGATCACTTCACAGTACCCGTCGCCATCCGTATCCCCGGCACCCGAAACGCGCAGGCCATAAGACGTATTGAATGCAGGACTGGTTAATGTGGATGCGACGGAAGTATACATGCCATCCTCATTTCCATGGTAAATATATGCCTGGTTCGCTTCGCTCGCCCCGACTATAATGTCGCCAAAAATGTCCCCGTTCACATCACCCGCACCGGCGACGCTGCACCCGAAGCGGCCATTGGCAACAGTACCATTCAAAATATAGGTTGGTGTTGGTGAAATGCCCCCGGGCTTGCCCAGGTAAACCGTGGCACGGCCTGTACCGGCATTAAAATTGGACGCGCCAACGATAACATCACCAAAAGCGTCCGCATTCAGGTCGATCGCTGCTACGCTGATACCCAGCATACTGCCGGCCGATCCGGTTAATATGACGGCCGGTGTGGTATTAAGCCCGGTGGAAGTTCCGTGATAAATGTAGGCTGCGCCGGCGTTGCCGGCATATCGATAAGCCCCCACGATCACATCGCTGCGATTATCCCCATTCACGTCGCCGCTTGCCACGGAGGAACCGAAATAGCTGTTTGCCGGACCGGTCAAAATCCTGGCCGGGCTGGTGGACAATCCCGTCGCGCTGCCCATATAGATGTAAGCCGCACCCGCATTGGCCGCGAGCCCGTAAGCCCCCACGACCACATCGCCATAGCCATCCCCATTCACATCGCCCGCGCCCGCCACGCTGCACCCGAAACTAGCGTTGGCCGACGGGCCGGTTAATGTAGTACTGGCAGTGGTAGATAGCGGATCGATCGTCACAGGATATGCTGCATCCGCCACCGCCACTACCAGACTGAAATCGTGGTCTTTACCCGTTTCCATGCGGGCAGCCAGGATGTTTCCATTCGCGTCCCAGGCTTTAATGTCCTTATAAATGACTTTGGTAGTCAGCTCTCCTTCTTTATTTTCCAGGGCGAATTGTAGTTCATTTGGATCAGCCTGGTTAACCGTCCATTCTCCCGAAAACTTCATTTTAACCCGAAGCTCCTGTGCATTTACGGAAGGCTTATTTTTTACAATAAAATTCTGCCGCACACCATCTTCCCGATTCTGGTACTGAACCACCAGCTGGTTATGGTGGGTAAAAGTGACTTCACTCGTGTCGGTAGCAATCTTGGGGTCGGGATCATTTGAAATGGCCAGCACACCGTCCGCATACAACCCCTGCACACGCATATTCAGTTTCCAGTTTTGCCGGGAAGAGCTATCTGGAATGCTGTTTTCCAGTTTTGCAGGGTCGTGGCGATCCGGCATGTTCGACAAGGTAAAACCGTCAGTTCGGTACACAGCCTGCATTTTCTGTTTTGGGTTAATGCTATTGACACTGTCGCCGGAGGATGCCACAAAGTAGCTTTTACGCTCTATATCGCTCATAACGTTCTTGTACCAGTCACCACCTTTGAGTGTTTCAATGTCCTCAGCCGACTCGGCTTTACCGGCATTCGACAAGCCGGCCTGACCGGGAAGTGCAGGGAATTTGGGTTGAAATGCAGGATGCGCGATTTGACTGCCGTGTTGGATGGTGGCGATTTTGTTAGCCGGCAAAAGTGTGCGGCGGACGCCGGAAACGATCAAGAGCGATGCGAGTATGCAGGCCGTCCAGGTAAAGTTGCGTTTCATGACGATGATTTAGTTTAGACCTTGTGATTCAGATACAATGCAAGGTAAACCGGCCCGAAATCAATTTTCCGGGCTTTGAGCAGATGGCATACAATTCCTAGAATCCGGCGAGGTTTCCCCGGAAACTGGTCGTTCTTAAAAGGAATGGGATGCTATAATGCGGCCAATTTTTGAAGGAATTCGGCTTTGCGGCGCCTGGAAACCTCTATTTGCTCCCCATTGGTGAGGATCACGTATTCTTCCAGGCCGGGGTGAAAGTATTCGACGTAGTGCAGGTTGATCAGATGAGACTGATGTACTCTGAAAAAATGGCAGGGAACCAGGATCTCCTCATACTCTTTCAATGTCTTTGCGACCACGATTTCGGGCTTCCCGTCAATGTGAAAACGGCAGTAATTGCTATCGGCTTCCACCCGGATGATGTTGGGGATACTGGCCGCCAGCAGCCCTTTGCTGGTTGGTAAAAGCAATTTCTGAGGCAGCGGCACATCCTTTCTTGTCACTTCCGCTCGTAAAAGCTGTAATCGCTGCGCCGCTTTTTCGATGGCTTCGCCCAATTCCCGCAGACTGATCGGTTTCAGCAAATAGTCCACCGCTTCGGTTTTGAGCGCCTGTAATGCATACCGGTCATAAGCGGTCGTGAAAATGACTGCGCAACTACGGTTTGGAATTACATCAACTACTTGTATGCCATTGAGATAGGGCATTTCAACATCGATAAAAAGTACGTCAGGCTGATGCTGCCCGATCATCTCTACGGCTTCGCGACTATCGGTCGTGGAGCCGGCAACGGATACCTTTTCCGAAAACCGGGCTTTCAGCATCGCGGTTAATGTGTCGATGCAATGCTGCTCGTCGTCGATAATCAGGCAGTTAATCATGTTTTTGCAGCAGTGGTAAAGTGAGGAGCACGGTCGTGCCGGTAGCGGTGTCTCCGTCGAATTTATCGATAATTTCCACAGAAGATCTCACATTCGACTCCTTTTTCAGCCATTCGATCCTTTGACTGGAAATATTCATCGCCAGCGATTTTTTCTGAATACCGTCCATCCTGATTTCCGCCGATCTGGCCCGACCGATGCCATTGTCTTCGATGCGGCAAATCAGGTTTTCCGATGTTTTTTCTATGGCAATGTCGAGCTGACCGCGCCCGTCTTTCTGGCTCAGACCATGCCAGATCGCATTCTCAATGTACGGTTGCAGCAGCAGCGGCGGTATCAGCGTCGATTCCGTATCGATGTTGTCGGCCACAGCGATGGTGTAGTCGAATTTTTCATTATTGCGCCGCTGTTCCATCTCTATGTAAAGCCTCAGGGAAGCGAGTTCATCGGTGAGTTTGACGGATTCGTACAGCGAATTTTCCAGTACCAGCCGGATCAGCCTTGCAAATTTTGTCAGGTACTCGGAAGCGTCTTCCTGCCGGTTTTCCCAAATATATTTTTGAATGGAATTTAATGAATTGAAAATAAAATGCGGGTTCATCTGGCTGCGCAATGCCTTGATTTCCAAAGTGGATCTCAGGTTTTGAAGCTCGGTTTGGCTGCGAAGCTGACGAATGTAATACACGGCGCCAAACACAAAGACCAGTACGAGCAGCAGCAATATCAGCAGCGTTTTATTGCGGAATGATGCCTCTATTTCAAGGTCTTTGATCTGATTTTCACTTTGCAGCAGCCGTATTTTTTCCTCTTTTTGCGAGGTCTGGTATTCGGTCTGAAGCTGCGCCAGCTCCGTTTGGGCATTTTTGGTTTTAACCGAATCATTGATGGCAATAAAATTCTTTTGAAGTTCGAAAGCCTGCTTGTATTGTCCCAAACGTTGTTTCACTGCAATGTGCAGTTTGAGCGCTTCCAGTTTATAAACCTTCATGTCAATTTTCTGGGCGACATTCGCGAGTAGATTCAAATGCTTGTCGGCGTCTGAATAGTTGTTCTGGGCGGTGTCTAACGAAGCGTACACCAGCAGGCAGTTGACGATCTGTGTACTGGGCTCATTCTTCAACAGGTAGTCAAGGCTCTTTTGCAAGACAATTTTCGCGGGCGCGTACTTTTTTTCAGCGATCATCAGCAGCGCCTGCTTGATTTCGATGGAATGGATCGCCGCCTCGTCGTTCAATTTAACTGCGATCGCATTGGCCTTTGTCAGAAAGTACCGGACAGAATCCTGCATTTCCATATTCAGATAGTAATCCGTCAGGTTGAAGTAGGTGATCAACCTCGGATAATCGTCTTTCCCGAGATAGGGCAGGGCCTGGCGGGTGTAGTAAATTGCGAACTTATTGTCGTCCAACTGATTATAAGTGAGTCCAATATTGACCAACGCCGCTACGATGTTGCTCGAATCCTTCGTGAGCATACTCTGCCTTACCGCGAGCCGGTAGTTTTTAATGGCGTTGTCATATTCGTTGATGACTGCGTAGCTGCTTGCGATGGTGGTTGTAGCCGTAATCTTCCGGGCATCCTTGTCGGGCATTGGTTTAATCGCCTTTTCAAGCGCATGAATGTAGAATATAAGTGAGTCTTTCTCGTTGAGCGCCTGGTAGTTGTAGGCCAGCGATTGTAACAGGTATAACTTCTTTGTCAGCGGGATATTCCGGTAGGCAGCCATCGATTTCCGGAAATAAATAGCAGCGCTATCCGGGCGGCCGGCATCATAGGCATCACCCAGGTATTGATATAAAATTGGGCTTAATGTGTCCTTTTTCGACTTTTTGGCAAATCCCAGGGCCATATGGCACCATGCAGGAACCCGGGCGTAGGCCTGTGTTTTAATGGAGTCACTGATCGCTTTTTTGAGATAAAGTGCTTTTTCGCCGTCTGTGCGGAGTGCATAAAACGGTGCCGGTAGCCGATTACTGGTCTGCCCCGTAACCATATACGTCGGGTACAGCAGTATAAGAATCAGTACAAAACGTTTAATCATTCGCCGATTATAAAGCATCCTGACGAGAGGTTCCTACCACAAGTGGAGCGAAACCCTGATCTACTCAAAAACAGTGCAGTCACGGAGAAATCGTCGCCGGTCCCGTCATTTATATTCCTGACCAAGCTCATGATTTTGGTGCAGTTGTCTCACTAAATTTGATCTGTACATGCCTCATTTACAGAGATCTGTCTGGCTTTAAGTACTTGGAAATATTTGCAAATCGCTATCAAATTGCTGCTGTATGAAACATTCCTGCTTGTCCCAACTGGTGTCATTTACCTTTGTCATCGCGGCGGCAATAGCCGTATCCTGTACAGACCACACCGAGCCAGACCCGCTGACCGGGTGTAAATTGGTCGATGGCACCCCGAGGCTTTATCCTTGTGAATTTGAAATTCTAAAAGTGGAGTTTTGTAACAAGTTAAATGTCGGCGATATTTTCGGAACCGTTGTGCCGGGCCATCCGGACATTACCCTGCCTGTAAGCCGGGCATGGAGCAGCTTTCATCCGTCACCCGGTTTCATTGATGCCACTTTCAAAGTCAAGATCCATGTGAAGCGAATTTCAAATCCCGCCTTCGACGTATCTTACCAGTATGTGATGCCTAAAATCATACGCGTATTACCGCTCGGTTCCGACGCATTTGACATCAGCAGCTTTCCTCCGGTTTTCCCACCGCTTCCGGTCCGACTGGATATGGCAGTGGGTGACACGTCCGTCGTCATCGCGGATGCTTCCTATCATGCACGCGAGCAGGTATTGCCACCTCTGAATATACCTGTGTATTCAGAAATATCAGGTAATGTGCTTTTTCTGATCTATAATATGGTTACAGCCGGCGCACTGGCCGGCCCTCCCAATAATTATCCGACTATTCTGGACGTAGCAGAAAGTCACATAGCGATTAACCCCGCCGTGGTTGAGTAATGTGCCCTTGCGCAATAGAAGTCACCCGTGACGGAAAGTTCAACCCGTGCTTTTTACATTCTTTTGATCATCATTCTCCACTTTCCGGCTTTTCACAGTCCTGAACATAGTCCCGAATTCCCAGTTGAGCGACAATCTTACCGATCGCATCAGGTAGCGCGAGGCCAAAGTCGAATGGAAATCCGCCGCGCTGGTCACGACAGTTTGACCGATATAGCCTCCGAAAGGGCTTACGGTTGTGAGAGAAATCGTCAATTTCTGCGCCGGTAACTCTTTTTTGGCCGAGAAACTGTAATACATCCAATAGCTTTCAAAACCCTGCAAAGTCACACTGCGGGCATCGTAGTCCGCGTATGCCTGTACGCTGAAATTTTGCGGCAACTTCCAGCTGCTGTTGATATTCATTCCCCACGCCATACCCTCATTGCGGATATTCAGAGCGCCGCTGCGGAAACGGGCGCGGCGCACATTCGCATTGCTGTTGATCTTCCAGCCGGGCATTATGCTCAGCGAGGTAGATAGGTTGAGCCCATACTGGATGTTGGAAGCCAGGTTTTGTTTAGAAGCGGTGGTAATCCCCGCCTCGCCAATTGTTACAATGCTTTCAATGGAATTGGTGGTTTTGCGCGAAAACAGGGATGCGTTCAGGAAAAAGTCGGACTCGGTTTGCAATGCGTAGGTGAATTCAACCTGGTTCACCTGCTCGGGACGCAGGTTGGGGTTGCCGATTTCCAGATTCTTTGGGTCCTGCGCATTCACATTGGGGTTCAGGTCCCAGATCGACGGGCGCGAAATTCTTTTCGTATAGCTTAAAGTCAGGTTATTATTAGCATTCAGTTTCTTGAATAAAGTCGCACTCGGTACGAAATTCCAGAAATCATTTTTAAAAGTGTTATGCTGGCTCCGCTGGTTGCCTTCCAGGTAAGTACCTTCCATGCGTGCCCCGGCATGCAGCGCCCAGCCGTTTTGCCATTTGAATTTCAGCTGGGTATAACCTGCGAAAACGTTCTGGGTGTATTTGAAAAGGTCGGTGCGCGAGCCTACCGGCACAAGCTCGCCCGGATTATTGTTTCCGCTGCCCGACACCTGGTAATCGCTGCTGTTTTCGCGCAAGATCATTTTTGCCCCGCTTTCCCAGGCATTTTGATAGCCAGTGCCGAAAGGGAAAATGTAGTCCGTCTGTACCGTCCATTCCCGGTTCAGGTTTTCGTTATCGTTGATTTCGCGGTACAACAATGCATTATCCGCATCGCGCTGCACGGCATCGTAGTTGAAACCGTCGGTCGAGCGGTTATGCTGCGCCATGAAGTACAATTCCTCACCCGGCTTTTTGAATTTCCTGGTGTAGCCGAGGTTCAAATCTACGCCCAGCGTCGGTGAGCGTGTGACCACATTCTGGCGAAAATCTTCCAGCAATGTTTCACTGGCCGAAAAGCGCTGGTTGTGCTGCTCGCTGTTATCCGGCCATTTCCCAAACCAGCCGTTGACCGAAAAGTTAAAAACATGCGCGGAATCGGGCGTAAACTCAATCTGCACATCGCCGGATCCGTGCGGCTTTCTGTTATCACGGACTATATTCTGCTGGACGCGGCCCGTTTTCCCGCCATTTTCGTAGGTCAGTCTGTTCAATGCCGTCTCTTCACGGTTTCTGAACTGGTGCGCGTGCAGGGTTGTATTGATATTCCATTTTTCACGGCTGACAGATAGTCTTGGGTTGAGCGCCTGTTCAAGGTTTCCCGCCACCATTTCCACAGTACCGCTCACGTTCTGCTGCCCTTTTTTGGTAATAATATTGATCACACCTGCTGCACCTTCCGCGTCATATCGCGCCGAAGGACTGGTAATTACTTCTATTGCTTTGATCGAGTTGGCCGGCATCATATTCAATGCATCTGCCGCCGAGCGGGCCATTTGGCCGGAGTATTTTCCATTGATGAGGATGCGCAGATTGCTGTTGCCGCGCATGGTCACATTTCCGGCGGCGTCTACATTCAGGATCGGTGCTTTGCGAAGTACGTCGGCAGCAGTGCCGCCCGAGTTACTGATATCTTTTTCGGCATTGTAAATGAGCATACCCGGCTGCTGCTCCACCAGCGCGCGCGTTCCCGTTACTGTCACGGCGTTAAGCTGGGTCACTTCCGCTTTGAGGTAAATGGTACCTATGTCGAGCACCGGTAATTGCGGAGATACGGAAAATGCGACAACCTTTTGTGCATACCCCATAAAGGAAAGGTTAAGGAAATAATCACCTGCCTGGATATCGGCAGATTTAAATATGCCATTTTCATCGGAATACGTCAGTGCAACGACTTTTTTCTCGCTATCCAGAATACCAATCGTTGCAAATTCAATCGCCTTTTTACTGACTGAATCAGCAATGAATCCTTTGACCAGATAGGCGGGCGCGGGTTGAGGCTGGGCTTTTAATATCTTGATGAAGGAAAATGAGAATGCTGCAAAGAGCAGGAGTTTACGAATCATAGTTCAATATAATTTTGCGCCCGACGCGCTTTGTTTTTTTTCGTTTGCCCCACCATACCAAAAATCCAGTCACAGGAAGGCTCGCACAAATGAGGCTTGCGATGAAATAAATAATCTTCGTAGGCATATTTCCGATCGCGCCTACGTGTAACCCGTAATTGTTGCGTCTCAGCCAGTCGGCAAAATTCAGCTGGTCCACTTGCACACCGGATGAAGGCAGCATTTCCAGGGTGTACTGGTCCAGGTAAATGTCCCGCCACGCGCCGCGGTCCATGTCTGTACAAACGTAAATCGCATCTTGCGGGTCGTCGGGAAAGCCAATGATAATCGCGTCTTGGTTATAGACCGCCAGTTCCTCCAATCCTTTTTTGAAGGCCCGGTCGACGGCCGGAATACTGCTGGGCGCGATGATCTGCGTGGTGTCGGAAAAGCTTCTCACCCTTTTTGGTGGCTCGGCCCCGCCCGAGGCAAGAAAGTAAACACCATTATTGATCCAGGCGAAACCCATTATCAGCCCGGTCAATGTCAGGATCATCGCGACAATCAGCGCGTAAAAGCCGAGCACATTATGCAGGTCATAATTGACCCGCTTGAATTTAGCCTTCCATTTAATCGTAAATGCCTTTTCCTTCTCACTCTTCGTCCATTTTTTCGGCCACCATAAAATCAGCCCGGTGAGGAGCAGAATGAAAAAGATCAAAGTCGCCCAGGCAACAATCTGGTGGCCCACGTCCCCTTCGATCCAAACGCCGACATGCCCGTCGAGCAGAAAATGAAAGAAATCGTCGCCCACCACAATCGCCTGTACCCCGGCTGTATACGGATTGACAAAAACCATTGAATCCGCATCAATCGTCACCTTTGCCGCTTCGCCGTGCCCGTAGTACCAGATGCTGCGTGTTTCCTTGCCGGGGAGGGAGGTCTTCAACCGTTCCGCGATCTTCGAAGGTGGCAGATAGGGTTCGTTATTGACCCTTTCTGAATGTGACCACGGCCGGGTCAGCGATTTCAATTCCTGCTCGAACACCAGCACACAGCCCGTGACCGAGACAATGAAAACGACAATTCCGGAAGCAAGGCCCAGCCACAAGTGCAGCCAGGCGTTTATTTTTTTGAGCATTTAAAGTGATGGTGATGTGGTACTAGTGGGTGTAGGTGTCGTTTTGCTTTGCAAATTCTGGCAATCTTTTTTGTCATGCTGAGCGCAGTCGAAGCACTTACCCGGAGGTGAGCACAATGCTACCAGTGCCTCCGGTTGCTCCCTTCGACTGCGCTCAGGGTGACAAAGGTGAGAGTGAGCGAGCGCCTGTCAAAAAAAGGTCATAACCAGCGCTCCGTGCCCTATTTCGTTTTTTCCAATCTCAATATGTAATCAATCCCTCCGATAAATTCAGCGCCGGGCGTCAGCTTGTCGGCCGTAGTATCATATTCCCAGATGTAATCTTTATCGGCCGCATTCACAGCAATGTAAACCTTGTCGTCCTCGCGCACCACGGCATTCACCATACGCTCTCCTTTGTCGGCTGGCAGGTCGAGCTTTTTCAGGAAAGCACCATTTTTGGCATCGATGATGGAAAAGGAGTGATCCGCGTCGATGCTTTCGCCGGCTACGCGGGTGCGGACGATGGCTTTGCCGTTTCCGATGTACCACATCGCAGCGCCCATTCCGTTGCTGGTTTTGGACGAGAAATCCAGGTAATAGGAACTGTCAAGGGTAGTTGCGCCTTTTTTGATGCGGTACACAGCCGAGGGCGATTTGTAATCGTAATTATTGACAGGGTCGGTAATGAAGTAAATGTCGCCGCTTTCATCCTGGAACGATACCGGCGCGTACACGATCGGACCGCCTGGTGCCGAGGAGCGCGATTCGAAAATGTTGCTTTCCACGGCCATGGTCGGGTAGTTCACTACGGCTACGTTGAAGTTCTGAATGCTTTCCACGATTGGCCATTTGGAGAAATCGGAAGTGGAAAAGCTGTATCCAAGGAAGATTTTCCCGTCGCGGTATTCTGCAAAGCCGAATGCGATGCGGTCCATCGTGGCACTCGGGAAAGGCTGCACCGCCAGTTTGCCAAGCGTCACCGACATATCCGCCACTTTTACCACGGCGTATCGCGCTTCGTTTACGCCCGCGGCGTTTTCACCTGTGCCGAATACCACCAATGTAGCGTCGTCGATCCACACATACGAGCTCCAATCCAGGTGCGTGAAAGGAATTTCCTTGTCAACGACCAATGCACCCTTTTCAACATGGTATTTACCAAACCGGCCACTGCCTGCATTGGCGTGGTAGTAAAAACCGTCGCGCTGGATAATGTCCTGCGCATACACCTTTCCGGTCATTTCTGCGCCATTTCCTTGCAGACTGATCTGGCCGGAGGTGAGCGAAGGCACGTCCGCAATGTAGTAAGCGGTGTTCGGCCAGCTGCCCACACACACTACCGCCGAATACTTACCTTCTTCTTCCACCGGCGTACTGCCGCCGGGATCGTCGCTGCATCCGTTCAGCACGAATGCAGCCATAGCTATGATGAATGTTTTGACAGGGAAGCTGAAAAATTTGCTCATTGGATTTAAAAATTAAAAATGGATGGTGTTCTTATTGGAGGAAATAGCGGAGTTTCACCGAGAAAGCGCGCCCGGGTTTTTGCAATCGGAAATTGTCGAATGCCAGCGCGTCGGTCAGGTTGCGCGATTCTGCCGAAATGTTATAGCGGCCATTTTTGAAAGAATAGCTCAGCGTAGCATTATGAATCAACTGATCCGGGATCGTCGATTTTCCATTCACGTTTCCGAATGCTTCCCAGGTCAGGTAAAACCAGTGCACGTACTGGGTAAACCAGCTGAATTGCAGGCGGTCGTTTTTGCTGAACACATTGCTTTTGCCAACGCTCAGGTTTGCATTGCCGAATAGCCACGGCTGGTTCGGGATCTTGTTTTTATAGGTCGCCTCCGGCTGCGTCGATTCGGTGCTGCCGAACCGGGTCATATTCACCGCACTCTGGTAAGTCGCATTGATGTTGAATGAAAGCCAGTCGCCGTAATCGTAGCGTGCCTCGCCTTCGAACCCGGTCACCCGTACGCTGGATTTGTTCTCATTCTTCAATGCTTTCGAACGCTGGTCGGGCACGGCGAAAATGAAGTCCTGCGCGTCGCGGTAGAAAGCTGCGGCTTCAAGGAAAAACCTGTGTTTGTTTACACGAAAGCCATAATAGCCGCCCAGGTTTGCATTGTAGCTGCTTTCCGGTTTCAGGTCGGGATTTGGATTGATATTCAAACCATCCCCGAAAACTTCCTCCACTTCCTGCAATCGGTAGGCGCGTTCAAGGGAAAGTTTGATGCCCAGATCTGCCAGTACTTTGAGGCGGGACGCAATCCCGTAACCGTACATATTGAATTGCGTGCTCAGCGAATGGTAGGCATTGTCGACATACTTTTTTCGTTCCAGCCCCAATCCGTAATATTTCCCGAAGAAGGTATTTGTCAGTCTTTTATCGAAGAAATCCTGCTGGTAGGCGAAACCCAGTATCTGCTTGTTCAGTAAGCCCGGCATGTCGTCGAAAGAAGTCTGCAATGCATTGAAATTCTCGTTTTTCAGGTGGTCAAAAGTGTAGTTTACGTTGAAAGAATGCTTGTCGTTCATCACATAACTCACGTTCGCACGCAGGAAGCTGCGCGGGCGGATAATGTGCGCAACAGATCTGATCCCGTTCATTTCACTGGCACTCTTCACCGTCCACGCGCCGTCCCAATAATACTGGCGGAAAAGCGTATCGGCAGTCACGTAGCTGTCTTTGGATAAAGATCCAAACAGGCTCAATTCCAGGCCTTTTACAAAAAGATCCGATTTTTTATAACGAAAAGTAGCGGTCGTCGCCTTGCTCTTGCGCGTGACATTGCCATACACAATCGCCTGCTCGAAACCCGTTTGCAGATCCTGCCGGCCTTCGGAATAGCCGATGCCCGCGTACAGAACATCCGCCCACCGTTTGTTGGAAATCCCCACTTCCAGCTGGCCCATTGCCGACTGATAGTGATCGTGAAAACGCCGCACATCGGCCGTCACAAACCGGGCACCCGAAAGGTCGGTGATCTGGTTGCCGACGCGCGTGCCGCCTTCCAGGATTTCCACGCCTTTCATCTTGTAGTTGTTATCCGAATAATTATAAAAGCCGCTGGCTTTCACGGTAATGCCCGTCGGCTTGTGGACATACTGGCCGCTGGCGGACGAACGGTGGGTGTTAAACGAACCGTAGCTGTGGCTGAGATCAAGGTAGTTGCGGTGGTTTTGATTCGTGATAACATTCACTGCCCCGCCCATTGCGTCGGAGCCCAGTTGCACCGGTACCACACCTTTATACACTTCGATGCGCTCGGCCAGGTTGACCGGGATATTGTTCAGCGAAACCGCGCTGCCGAGGATTTCCAGCGGTACGCCGTCAATGAAGTATTTGACCGCTTTACCGGAAAGCCCATTGATCGAAAAATTGAAATTGGAACCCAGCCCGCCTTGCTCCCGGATACGCACCCCGGCGCTGCGGTTCAGTACCTGGTTCAAATCGGCAGTGGTGTTGGCAAACTGCCGCGTTTCAATCGCATTCACGGTGAAGGGTTGCTCTTTGACTTCCTGAACCTCTGTTTTACCGTACACACTCACCTCGTTCAGGTCGTGCTGGTTTTCTTTCAGATCGAAATTCAGCGCTGTCCTGCTGCCGCTTTTGACAGCGATTTCTTTGGAAAATAAAGTGTAGCCCAATGCGGAGGCTTCCAGTACATAGCTGCCCGATTTATCAAAGGATAATTCAAAAAAGCCGCCCGCGTCGGTGGTTGAACCGAAAGTGGTGTTTTTGACGGACACGGTCGCGCCGGGAATTGCTTCGCCGCTTTCCGTGCGGACGAAGCCGGATACCCGCGCTGCTTTCTGGGCCAGCGCAGCATTCGCGGTTAAAAGGAACAGGATAAAAAAGAAATGCTTCTTGCGGGCTTGCATGGATTGAATGGAAATTAGATACCATTCACCTAGTAGCGGCCAGCGCAGTTACCCGAAGGTGTTGTTCAAAAAAAAATAAAAAAAATAATCAGGGATTCAGTCTTTCGAGGCGCAGAATGTAATCCACATCGTCGCTGAAATGCAGGCCTTTTTTCAGGGAACCGGTCTTCGGATTGTAAATCCAGACGTAATTGCCGCCCGCATTGGGATTAATGGAGATGTACGCGAGCCCGTTTTCAACCAGCACACAATTGCGGGCGGTACCTTTATCGAGCGGCAGGTTGAGCCTTTCAGTAGTTTGTTTTTCAAGGTCAAGAACAAAAAAGTCGAAATGCGGCACGAGCCAGTGGTCTTCCATTCCTCTGAATACGCCTTTCCGTTCTGTCCGAACGATCGCTTTTCCATTTCCTAAATACCAGAAACCGTAGCCGTGGTTATGGATCGGCGACGTGGAGATATTGAAGAAATAGTCTTTATCGAGCTCACCAGTCGATTTGTTGATCCGAAAAATGCCGGTCGGTTTGGAAGGATTGTCGCCCAATGCAATGCCCGGGCATGCGATAAAATAGAAATCACCTTTTTCATCATGAAAATAGTGCGACTGCCGGGTATTGACCCCGCCGGGGTATGTAGAGCGCGTGTCTTTGAAAGTTTTCACCACCTTCAATCCCGGATAGGTCAGCTGCGCTACATACAAGGTGTCGCTGGTGGTGTAGCTTTTCAGATCGGTTTTATGATAAGTATAGCCCAGGTACAAATGTCCGTTCATGAAATTCGCAAACCCGACCGACATGGAATTGAACGGGGCGGCAGGCTTCGGCAGGCTGATATTTTGTTCCTGCGCTTGCAGATTGGCTGTTGCAATGTTCGCAAAACGGACTGCCTGATTTTTCACATCAAAACCAAAAATGCATAGCGTATCGCCGCGCCAGACGTAACTGTCAATGCTCCATTGCCCCGTAAGCTGTACCGAGCCGGTTTCTTTGAATTCATTGTTTTCGATTGCGGTGCGGATAAAACGGGTGTCTTTCCAGTTCAGTCGGTAGTAGCTGTTGTCGCGGACGATGAGGTCGTAAAAAAGCCGGGGTGGGATTACCTTGGTGCCGGAAACAAGCGGGTCAGTTTCTCCGGAATCAATGGAATCAGTCCGCGTGATGTATTCCGAACCATCTTTCAGCATGACGTACAAGCTGTATTTTTTGCGCGAAGTACTGTCTTCGGAGCCGCCGCAACCAGTAAGCCCAAAAACTGAAAAAAGATAAAGTGAAAAAAACAGCTTCCCGACACTTCCCTTCATAAGCCTCCTAGATATTGAACTGCGACATCAGCTGGCGCTGCATCAAGGGAGGCAGACCGGTAATGGATGTTTGCGGCAGGATCACGACCTCGCCCGGGTGCGACGCATTACCGTAATTCAATGCGATATATTGCTGGCCTTTGCGCAAAACCATTTTTCCGCGTTTTTCATCCGCACGGGCGCAGCTACCCTGAATGGTCAATTCGATGTCGCGTTTGGGATTGATCAGCACCGCGCCGCAAAAGTCGAACTCACCTGTTTCGTTGTTGATCTCGACATTGCTTTTGGGGCCGATGGAAATGGAATAGGCACGTTCGTGCAGGTTGCGGTTGGTGGTTTCCGAGCTGTTTTTGATGACGATCAACTGCTGGTGTGCCGAGCGGCTTTTCATGAAAATAGTCAATGCAGCCGCGATTCCGATTACGAATACAGCAGCTACCCGGCGCCAGATTGGTGTGAAAAAAGTCGTAACTGGGGAAGGTTTAGGCTGGGGCAGTGCTGCGGAAATCTCCGCCCACATATCATCCTGTATCTTGAACTTGCTGTCGCCGGCAGGAAGCGGATCGATGGGGGCAAAATCCGGTCCGTCGTCGTCCAGCCACTTTTCTACGGCCTGCTCCTCCTCGGGTGTGCACAGTCCCTGGTGGTACTTTTCAATGATTTCCTTCGTAATGTTCATAGTGCACTTTCGCCAAAAGAATGCTTTTGGTAAAAGTAGCACAAATTAGCTTTAACCGTAAGCGCCGACAGAAAACTACACGGAGTATTCGTCCAGGTTGGCTTTGAGTGTGGACAATGCGCGCGTGATGTGATATTCGACGGCGCGCTCGGAAATCAGGAGCGAGTGTGAAATTTCCTTGTTCGACAATCCCTGCTCCCTGCTCATTTTGAAAACTTTCCGGCATTGCGTCGGTAGCGTGTCCACCAGGTCGGACACCTTCTGTTTGAGGCTGTTGTACATTACGTCGTTTTCTGTACAATCCGCCGAGCCGCATTCGAGCATGCACACCTGCTGCATATGTTCCCGGCGTATCCTGGTATTTCTCAGGTATTCAAATACTTTGAACTTGGCCGCGCGCAGCAAATAACGTTCAGCGGACACATTGATTTCCAGTTCCGTGCGCCGCTCCCACAGCGATTTGAATATTTCCTGCACCATCCCTTTTGCGACCTCTACGTCCCGCAAATTATTATAGCACACCGCAAAAATCTTCTCCCAATGCAGCTGGTAAAGCTCCTTGAAAGACTTTTCGTCTATGCGGACAGTTGGATTTGATCGTGTAAAGTGGCTCATACGCTATGCAAGTGCACAAATATACACAAGCATAGACTTTATGTAGATTTATTCTAAATAAATTTTTAAATTGAATGGTAATTTGGGATATGTGACCGATTCAACGACGCCGTCACTGGTGAACGCATCATCTACACGGCCGGGGTCCCGGTCGAGGACCTGAGCCAGGTACCAAGGCATTTGACCGGTCACATCATTCCCACCGGCCGGTATGCTGTATTTGAAACCGATAGCCTCGAATCCATTCGGGTTGTCGGATTAAGTCCGTAACCGGACAAAATATGTTCAATACCGCACATGCTGATGGATGAAAAGGGGGTTACAAATGATGGCAGAGCAGTTTTGTCTTCATGGTACGGAAATTGGATTAGCAGGTTTGGCGTTCCGGCGTTCCGGCGTTCCGGCGATCCGGCCTCAACATCCTAACTCCCCATTATGCTCTATAATTATTTCAAAATCGCATGGCGCAATGTGCGTAAGAACCAGGCTTACGCGGTCATCAATATCAGCGGACTTGCACTCGGCCTCGGGTGCGCATTACTGATCTTCGCGCTCGTCCGTTTTCACTACCAGGTCGACCAGCATCACCGGAATTACGACCGGATATATCAGATCACTTCCCGCTTCTCATCCTCGTCGGGCGCATTCAACATTCAGGGCATTCCATATCCGCTGGGTCAGGCTGTCCGGAACGAATATCCCGACATCGAGCGTGTGGCCATGCTGGAAGAATGGTATTCGCCGATGGTGGCCGTGCCGGTTGTCAACGGGGCCGACAAGAAAATCAAGGACAATACACACCGCGGCGCGTTCGTGGAGCCCGCCTTTTTCAATATTTTCGATTACACATGGATAGCCGGCGGCCCCGGCGAACTGAGCCAGCCGGGTACCGTGGTGATGAGTGCCGAAATGGCCCGCAAATGCTTCGGCTCCACCGCCCATGCCTTAGGCCGCCTCGTGCGGCTGGACGCCCGCATCCCCGCGCGCGTAGTGGGCGTATTTGCCGACTACCGCGACGACACCGACCTAGCCTATTCGGTAATGGCTTCCTGGCCGCTGGTGAAAGAACGGCTCAATGGCCGCCCCGAAGACCAGCCTTTCGACAATACCAATGGCAGTACCCATTGTTTCGCCCTTTTCAACGACCGGTTCACCGTCGCGGACTGGAACCGGCAGCTGCCGTCATTTGTCAAAAAATACAACCCTGCGAAAATGAAGGAAACTTCATATCCTGCGATCCAGTTCAGCAGCATGCATTTGTCGCCCGAGTATGGGGGCGTAAGCCGCGGGCTGTTATGGTCGCTGGCACTGATCGGCATACTTTTGATCGGTACGGCCAGCATCAACTTTGTAAACCTTGCCACCGCACAGGCGCTTAACCGGGCACGGGAGGTAGGCGTGCGCAAGGTACTGGGCAGTACCAAAACGCAGCTTTTCTGGCAGTTCATGGGCGAAACGACGCTGATCGTGCTGGCGGCCCTGGTGCTGGGGATGGTAATTTTTAATTACGGCCAGATATTGGCGCAAACTTACCTGCACGGCGTGTTCCGGTTTACCTTCTATTTCTCTCCGGAGATCGTTGGCGGACTGGTTTTGCTGGTGCTGGCGGTTATCTTGCTCGCGGGCTTATACCCGGCATTGGTGGTGGCGGGCTTTCGCCCGGTGGTAGCACTGGCCGGGCGGCTTACCACGCAGCGAGCGGGCAGGTTTTCGCTAAGGCACGGGCTGGTGGTCATGCAGTTCGCCATTTCCCAAATGCTCATCATCGGGCTCATTGTGGTGGCCAACCAGCTGCATTATGTACAGACGAAGGACCTCGGCTTCCACAAAGATGCCATCCTTACCGTAGACCTGCCCAACGTCCCCTCGCAGGACGTCGGCAAAATGCGCGCTTTCCGCAACCTCGCCAATGCGATCCCGGACGTCGCCCATGTGAGCTATTCGATGGGCGGTCCTCCGCAGTCGGGTTGGACGAGCCAGACGAGCATCCGCTTCGATAACCGCCCGGAGGAGGAGCCATTTGGCCCGCAACAGGCCTGGATCGACGCCGATTATGTGGGGTTGTATGGTTTGAAACTGATAGCGGGCCGTAACCTGCAACCGTCGGACACCGCCCGCGAAACACTTATTAACGAGACGCTGATGAAACGCCTGGGCTTCACCCGGCCCGGCGATGTGGTGGGCAAACACCTGAATAAGGCCGGTTTTGCGCCGCTCGAAATTGTGGGGGTATTAAAAGACTACAACCAGTCGGACCTCCGCCAGCGCATTAGCCCGATATTTCTGACTACCGTAGCCACCGGCTATTATTCCGCCAACATTCAGCTCCGGTCTGCCGATTACAGCCGTGCATTGAAACAGCTGGAAAAGGCTTATAACCAGGTATATGCCGACAGTTTTTTCGAGCCGAAGTTTGTGGAGGACCAGATCCGGGAGAACTACGAGCAGGAGCAGACCATCGGCCGGCTGATCAACTTTTTTGCCGGCATTGCGCTGCTGATCGGCTGTATGGGTTTGTACGGGCTCATCCTGTTCATGGTTGTGCAGCGCACGAAGGAGGTGGGTGTTCGTAAAGTACTGGGGGCGAGCGTGGGCAGCATTCTCTGGCTGTTTAACCGCGAGTTGCTGCAACTTGTCGGCATTGCATTTTTCCTCTCCGCGCCGGTGGCCTGGTGGGTGATGAAGAGCTGGCTGAGCAACTTCGAATACCGCATTTCCCTCGGACCTGCCATTTTTATGCCGGCGTTGGTGGCAACGCTGGTGATTGCGCTGATCACGGTGAGTTTCCAAAGTGTGAAAGCGGCGGTGACGAATCCGGTAAAATCGTTGCGAAGTGAGTGACGGGTCGCTAAAAAACGGTAAAATCCCTGCAAGCCAACGGTTTGCAGGGATTCTTTTTGCCTCGATAATACCAAAATTGCCTGAATTATCTGCGATGCATAAAAGGCAGTCAGGAGAAATGTCCTGAAATGGGATTTGACCTACATTTTGATAAACGGACCGGCAATCGCCAGCACCGCTTCTTTCGTCAGCGGTTCATCGAAAGCTTCTGTGACAGCAGCGTCCGATTTGGAAGCCAGGCCTTTGATATTCACGCCTCCCTGGGTCATGTTGTCTTCTCCCGCATAAATAGCCGGTACCGCGCCTTCCTTACCCGTGATCCAGCCTTTCATAGCAGGCATGGCCAGTAATGTTGCTGCCAGCCGCCTCGCAACAGCCGCATGGCGGGCTTCCACGGAATGTACCTGCAATGCATATTCCAAAATTTGCGGGTCTGTGATCAGTACCCCTGCCTGCCCTTTGTACGCACGCACACCAGTATCTTCGAGCGCGCTCGACACAGTCACAAATGTTTTGTAGTTGCTGAAAACATCTGCAAATGCTCCTTTATAAGTAAAATCAAACATCGGCTTCGCGATCGCTTTGGCGCCAAGAGCCTTCACCAGGAAAGCCACGTGCTGGGACTCGTGCTTGCCGATCTGCATAAATATCGCCTTGTCCGACGCGGGGATCAGGTTCGATGCAGCGAGGCCTCCCTTGTAAAATTCGTCTTCCAGGTATTCGAGGGTCAACGCATAGTTAAGCACGTCGATGGCGGCTGCCGATTGTGCAAATGCTTTGTTTACAATTGCTGCAAATGCGGTTGGAATAGCGGCGGACGCCAACTTGCTCCCAACTTTGTTCATGAAATGACGGCGTGACGCATATTCGAGTCTTCCTACGGCGTCTCCGTCTATTTGCTGAAACTTATCTATGATTTTGAAAATATCCATTGTCTGTGATCTTGTTAGTGTGAGCGATTATTTACCTACGCTGGCTCCATTGATGGTGTCCTTCACGAAACCCTTAACTGCCGCAAGAATGTCGGCGGGCGCAACGGCCTTGTCGAAACCATTCATGTCGATAATATCGTCTCCGGCAAAATCAGCAGATTTCGGGTTGATCAGATCCCGGATGACTGCCGCGTGCCGCGCCTCCACAGACACAATTTTTCCAGCCAGCAGCAGGTAATTAGGGTCTTTGATCAGTTTTCCCGCGCCGTTGTATGCCGCCACACCCGTATCCTCGAACAACTTGGCTGCCCCAAGCACTGCGGCTTTATTGGAAAAGTCGATTCCGTCGAAATTGGGTGTCAGCCCTTTTATCGCCTTGTCGCCCAATGCGGCCTTGAAAAATTCGCGGTGAACGATCTCATGGTCGCGGATATCTGTGAGAAGGGCCTTTTCCTCGTCCGTGGCGCCGGCATAGAATGAATCAACGACTTTCGTGTAAAATGCTGCTTCCAGCTGCTCCAACGCGTAAGCATAGTTCAACACGCCAATGTCCCCCGATCCGAGTTCGACGGCGTCGCCCATGCCTGGGAGTTGGTGGTCTTCCGTGGTACAAGCAGATGCAATAACGACCGCTCCGAGTGCAGTGGTTAAGCCGGTTGAGCGTAAAAATAAACGTCTGCTGACGAGTGAGGCCATTTCATCCTCTTTCGCATTGGAACCGTAATTCGTATTTGTGTGCATGATCTTGGATAATAAAGGTTAACGAGTGATTTCTCCTCCATTTTGAATGAGTTTCGGGGAGACGTACGCCCACTGTTGAACTTAAGATCAAGCCTCGTAAAAAAATATTTTTATATCCATTCTATCCTTTGTCTAATGGTGGATATACGTTCCTGGCGTGGGTTGGAGTTTAGTTGTTTATGTAAATATCTCTAAATGAATTGATTGTAAATATTTGCCTAGCTAATATCATCGAATAGCTGAAACAAATGATCCAAGCGCTTGGTGACACGCGTAGATTGGTCGTGTTGATCGATCACACACTTCATTATTCACTTTTCCAAGCTGACCTGTAAGATGAAAAAGCTCAATTTTTTGCTCAGTCTGATCACACTACTGGTGATCGGAAACTATTCGTTCGCACAAGAAAAATCCGTAACCGTAGGTGGGGCTCCCATGTATCCATCCAAGAACATCATTGAGAATGCGGTAAATTCAAAAGATCACACCACACTGGTTGCGGCGGTAAAGGCTGCCGGCCTGGTAGAAACGCTATCCGGCCCGGGGCCTTTTACGGTATTCGCGCCAACCAATATGGCATTCGACAAATTGCCGAAAGGAACGGTGGATATGCTGGTAAAACCTGAAAACAAGGAGATGTTGACGGGCATTCTGACCTACCACGTCGTGTCAGGCAAAATGAGTGCCGCCGACCTTATGAAGGCTATAAAAGACGGGGGTGGCAAAGCGATGTTGAAAACTGTGGCGGGTGGAGAACTTACCGCAATGCAAATGGGTAAGAAAATTGTGTTGACGGATGCAAAAGGGACCAAAGCGATGGTCACCATACCCGATGTTTTTCAGTCAAATGGCGTAATTCACGTGATCGACACGGTATTGATGCCCAAATAAGAAATTCACATTCATCGTCCCGGCCGGATCGGGACGATGGATTGTGCAGTTTTCAAAAGTGCTCTCACACATGTCTGTCGGCCTCATCGATTTCGAGGTCATTGATACTCGCATACCGTTTGGCCATAAGGCCGTTTTCATCAAACTCCCAGTTCTCATTGCCGTAGGCTCTGAACCATTTGCCCTCTTTATTGCGATACTCATATTCGAATCTGACCGCAATTCGGTTGTCGGTGTGCGCCCAATATTCTTTTTTGAGTTTATAGTCTAACTCCTTTTCCCATTTCTTGGCCAGGAATGCCACAATTTCTTCCCTGCCATTCACAAACACATTTCTGTTTCGCCACTCGCTGTCGACGGTGTAGGCCATGGACACCTTCTCGGGATTTTGACTGTTCCAGGCGTCTTCCGCTAGTTGGATTTTCTCTTTTGCCGTTTCCAGTGTGAAAGGAGGCAAGGGAAATTTCTTTTCCATTTTTTCTAAGAATTAAGTTGAAAATGATATTGAACTATCTGCAACGCCTTCGCTCTATGGGCCCAAATGCTCTTCCACGGGTTCGTCGATGCTGCGACACAAATGTACAATAAAAAAAATGAACAGACAAGTCTGTCTATTTTTTTAACATTTTTCTTTTTTGACGCTTGGTTAGCAGGAGTCTCCGGAAATTTGTCAACAAATGGCTCAACTGTGTCTGTTGGTAACTAGGGAGTTATTATTTTTGTCGGCTTAATTTATTGCCGTCTTGCTAATGCCAATCCTCCCTGCTTCCAAATATGCGTTCGTCCTTATTGCCTGTACCCTGTTTCTATGCTGCGCAACGGCGGGCATTGCGCAGGTCGATCTTAGACGCGGGCTGATCGGGTGTTATCCATTCAATGGCAATGCCAACGATCTGAGCACTCAGGCCAACCACGGTAAAATCAAGGGTGCCACCTCCACAACTGATCGCTTCGGCACTTCCAGCGCAGCCTTTGATTTCGACGGTGTCGATGATTTTATTGAAATAGGAGCAGGGCAACTGCAGTTGAATGTTTTTACCTATTCTATTTGGGTACAACCTACTTATGTGCCGGCATATGGGCAAGCTGTTTTTTTCTTTTCGGTGGGAAGCGACTATGGCGATCAGCATATTTTACTGGGCGACCATTACTCGGACGAGCGGCATACGGGGTTTTCGCATGGAAGCTACCTGGGGGTCGCTGACAATGTGTTGTGCACGGAGCCTTCAACACCGGTATTGGGCCCGTGGTATCACCTGGTATTGGTTAAAACCGATACCAAATATGAGTTTTATATCAATAACAAACTCGTTTGTTCCAATAGCGTTTCAGGTAAAAAAGCCTTTTACGGAACAAGCGTGGTGCGGGCGACGATTGGTGCCCGCAACAACTATGGACAAGCTGCAAAATCGAAGATCGACGACCTGCATATATACGATCGCGCACTCAATCGGGAGGAAATTGAAGCACTTTACAATGGAATACCTTCCGAGGAACCCGAAAAATTAGCTATCATATCCAACAGCTCTAAAATATGTGCGGGGGAACAAGCGACTTTTCGCCTGACGCCTCCGGCAAAAGACGCGAAAGTTACCTGGTATGTCGATGATGTCGCTTACCCCGGATTTGAATCCGACGAATTCATGTTCACGACCGCCAAAGACTCCAGCTATACTTTCAATTTAACAGCGGAAGTCGTATACCCGGAATCATGCTTTCCTAAAACTCCGGTAGCTGCAAAGAAAGAATTTAAAACAACCGGATGTACGGCGCCGGTTGACGTGTCCAGGCAAATGTTTGTCCCAACGATTTTTACGCCGAATGGCGATGGGAAAAATGATACCTGGAACATTACCAACGCGACGGATTACGAGGATTTCGAGGTAATGGTTTACAATAGATGGGGCGAAGTGGTTCATCGGGCCAAAGGAAACCTCACTTCCAGCTGGGATGGCATTTACAGGGCCGTACTGGTCCCGTCAGGCGTTTATGCATTTAAGATCATCGCCGGTAACCATCTGATCAAAGCCGGTTCGGTTACAATTGTTTACTGATTCGCCACGCCACTTCGCCCCGCTCTCCCTACTGCGACCGGAGATAGTTCACAGGGTTGGACACAGCCGCTTTCATAGCATGCCCGAGCACGGTGAGCGTGGTAATAGCCGCCATTAACGCCAGCGTAGCGAGCATCAGCCAGGCGTCGAGGTGGATACGGTACGAGTATTGCTGGAGCCACCCTGCCGTGATCCACCAGCCTAGCGGGGCCGCGATGATAAACCCAAGGACCATCAGACGACTGAATTCCCGCCCGAAGATCCAAAGCATCTGGCCGGTACGGGCGCCCAGTATCCGGCGTATCCCGATTTCTTTTGCGCGGGTTTCCGTCATAAATGTGACCAGCCCGTAAAGGCCCAGGCAGTTCATGGCGATGGCAATGCAGGCAAATACCTGCACGAAGCCGGCCAGCAGCCGCTCCATGTCCGTAAACGATTCCAGGAGTGAATCGACCGGGGCCGATTTGTAGAGTTCATCGGGAAGCACCTGCTCCCAAACAGCACGTGCCTGCTTGTCCCATGAGGCCGATGGCGGGCCCGCAAGGGTGAGTACGGCCATGGTGGCATGTTGCAGTTCGTGAATCAGGGTAACGGGCACTACAGGTTGATGCAAATCGCCACTGCGAAAGTCCTTGACAACGCCCACAATGGTCCGGTCGGCGTCCTTGATACGCATCCGCTTGCCGATCATTTGCGCCGGAGAGGAAACGCCCAGCCGGCTGCACAGCTGCTGGTTGACAATCACCTGCCGGCCTGTCGTGTCGGTCGCATCGAAATTCCGCCCCGCTACCAGTTGAATGCCGAAAACCGGCAGGTAGTTTTCGTCAGCCGCCCGGATGATGGTTTCGAATGTTTCGGGCTCCGTGGCGGTATGGTAGCTGAAAGGTACGGGCCGGTTGAAGCGCGAGGCAGGCGGGTCGCTCGCCAATGCAACCGGGCCCACGCCCGGAATGCGCTGCCACCCATCACGCAGTCGGGCATATTCGGCATTACGCTCCTGGGGCAGCCAAACGGCCAGTTTGCCCTCATGCAAAAATCCCCAGTCGACCTCCCGCATATGGCGCAATTGGGAAGTGATCACCAAAACGACAATCAGAAATAGCTGGGTCAGTAGAAACTGTCCGGTAATGAGCGTCCGGCGAATGCTCAGTCCCCGTGCGCCCCGGCTGAGCCGGCCTGCCAGCGCCTTCGTCGGATTGAAGCCCGACAGCGCCCAGGCAGGGTACAATCCAGCCATGAGCGTAACCAGGAGTATCAGGGGCAAAAACCATCGCAGGGCCTCCGGTTGCAGCAGGTCCAATATGGAAATGCCGGGTCGCAGGGTCTCATCCTGATCGTTGAGCGTCTGATTGGCCCAGGGGAGGGCAAGCTGGGTGAGGACCAGGGCCAGACAAACCGAAAAGAATGTAAGCATGGCCGTTTCCAGCATAAACTGCTTAATGAGCTGGAACCGGTTGCTTCCGATCGCCTTCCGTACGCCCACCTCATGTGCGCGCTGCAATGCCTGTGCCGTGGCGAGGTTGATGTAGTTGATGCAGGAAGCCCCCACCAGCAACAGCCCGACGGCGATCAGTGCGTACAGTACCGGTCGGGGGGCCATGCCGCTCCGCTGGTGGTTGAGTTCCTCGATCGGCAGTATCTGATAATCAAAATGCGCCGCCTCGGCAGCAGGCAGGAATTGCTTTTTGACCGCCTGCAATGCGCGCGTCAACTGAATTTCCGAGGCACCGTCTCTGAGAAGTACGAAACACATGCTCTGAAGTCCGAGCCAATCCTGCAAAGCAGCCTGTGATTCGAGCCCCGGAATGGTCGCATAGGAGATAAGGCCGTCGTAGCGCAGCTGTGTGTTGGGCGGTGGGTCCTTGATGATGCCGGTGACAGTGAGGTCCACGCGGTTGTCGAAGCGTAGCGTTCGTCCGATCGGTAGGGCAGTATTGAAGTACTTTTGGGCATACCGCTCGCTGATGACAATCGTATTCGGTTCCAGCAGGGCGGTTTTGGGATCTCCGCTCAACCATTCAACTCCGAACAAACTGAAATACTCCGGTTCGGTGAAACACATGTTCCGGGCCTCGTTGAATTTCCTGGCCCAGCCGCCTTTGCCGTCGGGGATGCTGATCATGCGGCCAAATATCGTTTCGAGCCGGACGGCGCTTTCAATAAAGGGATAGCTGCTGCGCAACACGTCTGCCAGAGGGCGCGGGGCCGCGTCGGTAGGCATTACCGACTCCCGTTTGACGTCCGTCACCACCCAGTAGGTACGGTCTGTATGCGGATGGTAACGGTCGAAAGTGAGCATGTAATTGACCACGAGGAAAATGACCAGGCCGCTGGCTAATCCGACGCTCAGGTTGGCTATCCGGATCAGATTGACCTGCTTTTCGCGCCAGAGCCTGCGCCAGGCAAAAGATAGGTAATGTGCGAGCATAACAAGTGAGTTTAGTTTATATTAAAAATAAATTTATATATAATTATAATGTATATAAAAAGAAATTTTTGCTATATGCCGGGCCAACCGGTTAGCTGACCGTGCTTTTCCTTTTAATTCGCGAATTCGTTCCATTCACAATCAAGTTATTCCTATTCGCCCCGGCCAGCGAACGAGAGAAAGATTTTCATAGGTTATTGAAGCAGTTCTCAACTTTAACTCAATAATTATCTATGAAATCTATCGCATCAATGAAAACACTAAAAACATGGCTGGTTGCTTCTATGGTTGCTTTATCGCTTGCTTCGTGCAACGACGACGACGACGATAACACGCCGGACCCCGTAACAGGCGATATCCCGACCGTAGCCTCAGCCGACCCGCAATTCTCCACGCTCGTGGCCGCCCTCACCAAAGCCGAATTGGTGACTACCTTGAAAGGGGCAGGCCCATTTACGGTATTTGCACCTAATAATGCAGGTTTTACCAAAGCGGGAATTACCAGTCTGGACGGATTGTCCAAAGAAGCCCTGACGCCCATTCTTACCTCGCACGTGATCAGCGGGACAGTAAAAGCTGCCGATGTCAAAAGCGGTGCGGTGAAGACGGTCAACACAAGCAATGATATTTACCTTTCCAAGAACGCGAATGGCGTGTTTATCAATGGAAATATCAAGGTGATTGCCACCGATGTCAGCGCCTCGAACGGGGTAATCCATGTAATCGACAACGTGATCGTACCGCCATCGAAGTCGCTGGTACAAATTGCGCAGGGCGATACCAATTTTACCGAACTGGTTTCGCTCGTACTGGCCGCCGACCCGGCAGTGGCGGCTGCATTGTCGTCCGCATCGAGCGGTCTTACCGTGTTTGCCCCCACCAATGCGGCATTCCGTGAATTGTACAAAACAACCCCCAAGGCTACGCTGCTCGCGCCGGCCAGCAAGACCTTGCTTACCAATGTACTGCTTTACCATGTAGTGCCTAACCGCGTATTCTCTACGGATCTCCCTAACGTTTCCGGGCCGGTTGCGACTGCCAACACCAGCGGGACCCTCACGTTCGACCTCGCAGGGCAGCCGAAAGTTGTCGGTAAGACCAGCGGTGCATCCAACATCACCGCGGCCAATATACTCGCCACCAATGGCGTGGTGCATGTCATCGACAAAGTGCTGATCCCGTAGCAGGGCGCGTATCCAATGACAGGCGGGGCATGGCCGCGCTTGTCATTGGACATTTTTTTTCACTACTTGCCCCAGTCATGTTTAGCAACCGGTACCGTTACTTATTCATTTTCCTGCTGGCGGCGTATTCGTTTTTGAACACGCTGATGCTGGAATCGTTTGAGTATTACCACATCCGTGCTGACCAACGCGTGATATTCGCTTTGTTTCTTGTCGTGACGGCCGGCATCTGGGAAGGTAACCGCCTTTGGGACAAATGGCTGGGCGAGAGCGATGTTACCGTCATCTGGAAGCGCATTGCGTATAATCTGGGAGGTAGCATTGTGATCACCGCGGCGGTTACATTGCTTTTGGGGATTCCTACCGCCTATTATACGCTTTCACGGGACTGGCAGGAGTGGGTTCTACCCATGAAGCTACTGCTGATGTTCTGTTTCAGGATAAACCTGTTCCTAAACACCATCCACGTGATTTTTTTGTACATCCATCACCTGGACTTAAGCAGGCAGGAAATCGAGCATTATAAGCGGATCACAAGCCAGGCCCGGTTGCAATCGCTCCGCAGCCAGGTGAATCCGCATTTTCTGTTCAATAACCTGAGCGTATTGACGGCACTGATCTCCAGTGATGCCAATGCTTCCGTCGAATTTGTCAAACAATTCTCGAACGTGTACCGCTATATTCTCAAAAGCGACGAGAAGGAGCTTATCCCGCTGCGGGAGGAGATAGCCTTTATCAAATCCTATTTGTACCTGCTGAAAACCCGTTTTGATGCAGGATTGAGTATTAATATCGACATTTCTGAAGGCTGCCTCTCAGCTTACATTTTGCCGGTATCGTTACAGTTGCTGGTTGAAAATGCGGTGAAACACAATGTGGTGTCCAGGACGCGGCCGCTGCACATCGAGATTTTTTGTCTGGACAACGATTCAATTACGGTGCGGAATAATCTGCAAATGAAAATAGTGGAGGATGAGGATTCCACGCGCCTCGGGCTTACCAACATTGCCAGGCGATACGACTTTTTAGGCCACGATAAAGTGCTGGTGGAGCAGACCGATCAGTATTTCAGTGTGACTATTCCACTCATTTACATCGAATCCGAAAGCAGCCGCCCCATGTCGGGCAAGTACGGCTACTGACCAAATAACCCTGTTATGAAAGTACTAATTTTAGAGGATGAGGCGCTTTCCGCCACGCGGGCATCACAGCTGCTGCTGGAATGTAACCCCAAAACCGAAGTGCTGGGGACGCTGGAATCCGTTGAAGAGGCGGCTGCGTGGTTCAACGACAATCCGGAGCCGGATCTGCTGCTGCTGGACATTCACTTGTCCGATGGCCTGTGCTTCGGGCTTTTCGAGCGCATTGCCGTCAAATGCCCGGTAATATTTACGACGGCCTATGACCGCTACGCATTGCAGGCATTTAAAATGAACAGCATTGATTACCTCCTGAAACCGCTCGACAAGCAGGATCTTACGCGGGCGCTGGCCAAGTACGAGGCACTCAATCCCACCCGGGAAGTGGTTCCGATCGATTTGGAAAATCTCAGGAACACGCTGCAGCTGCTGACCAAGAAATACAAGACAAGGTTTCTGGTGAAATATGCGGACAATCTTCTCTTTAAAAATGTGGACGAACTGGCCTATTTCTATGCCGACGACCGGGTGGTTTTTCTGGTAACCAACGATGGCAAGAAGTATTTGATTGACAACAATCTGGAAAGTCTGGAAGAAGTGCTGGACCCGGCTGTGTTTTTCAGGGTTAACCGTAAAATTATTGCCAAGATAGACGCCATACAAAAGGTTAAAACGCTTTTCAGCAGCCGGTTGCAGGTATTTCTGGCCCCGCCTTTTAACCAGGATGTGTATGTAAGTAAATATAAGAGCCAGGAGTTTAAAAGCTGGCTCGATAGCTAAGCTGGCCGGAGACGGGTTAATCCGGCCCTCATTGATAAATGCTCTGTATGAGATAGATAACAAGCAGCAGGCTGATCAATATCAGGACGCCCGTCATCAAATTTGTCAGCCAGCTGCTTGGAAGATAGGTGTCGGATTTCAGCTGTCGTTCGGTGCGGTGGTATTGCATGAAGGAAAGCAGGATGGTGCAAATGCCAAATAGCACCAGGATAACCCCGATCACCCGTGAATAGCCGTGCGTAGGGGCCTTGACAGTGGTGCCCAGCGCAAGACCGATCTGGGTCACAAAAAGTGAAAACTTGACCACCACGAACCCGAAAGCCATAATTCCAATACCCGTCCTTACCCAAGCGAGGTAGGTACGCTCGTTAGCCAGATGATCATTCGCTTTGTAGCGGTTTTTTTCTTCATTCATGTTCCTTGCCGTTTTAGGGACCGCGGACTAATACTGTGCCATCATTCCATTTCGGACCAACGTTTCGCAACAATAAGGCGATAGTGTTCATGAGGCGGTCGGCTATTTGTGAAAAAATGCCGGGCCCCCGGTTGCCGCGCCTCCAACGGGCTGCCATTGAAGCGCTAGTTTGGGACTGACGCCTTTTTGGATATGATAGAAAATCCGGATTGGATGGTCACCTGCTTCCAATGCGACCGCCGCAGCGAGCTCCCTGCCTTTCTCGTAATCGAAACTCCCATCCAGCACGTTGGCCTGGTGTATTTTCACCAGAAAGCCATCATTCCCCGACATAGATATGCTATATTTTCCATCCTTTTCCACCCGGATCACCCCTTCTATCACGAGCATGCCTTCATCGGTCTTTACTTTGGAAAGGTCGAGGCTGGTCAGCACTCCCTCTTCGGCCGGGCTTACATTGGATAAGTCGGAGACCCAGGGGTATTTACCTTTGTAGATTTTAAATTTCAGCCCGGCTTCGGCCCCATTCGTTGTGATGGCGGGAATCATTGCCTGGTCGTAGGGGCGTGGGGCTTCGGGGTCGGGGCGCCTCACCCGCAGCGCCATGCGCTTAAAATCCTGCTGCATTTGTCTGAAAGCGGGATCAGACGCGAGATTTTGCGTTTCCTGAGGGTCTTTAACGACCTGATATATTTCAAAATCGTCGTCTGCCGACCCGATCCGGTACCGGACGCCCACGTACTCCCCCTTGCGGATTTTTTGCATCTGATTGCGTTGCCGGGAGCGATGGTTGGGTGCAAACTCTTCAAAATCCGGTGTTTTGCCGTTCTGTTCATACTCAATGTAAATCAGGCTTTCCTGCTTCGTACCTTTGCCCGTCAGGTGAGGAAGCAACGACACGCCATCCGTTCTGGCAGGTGCCGCGATGTGCGCGGCATCCGCGAACGTCGCCAGCCAGTCGTGCGAGGCGCTGGGAGAGTCGATCACCTGCCTGCCTGGTATGGTTCCCGGCCAGGAAACGATCGTCGGTACCCGCACGCCGCCTTCCCATACATCGCGTTTGATACCATCGAAAGGCCCGAAACTGTTGAAGAACTCCGGACTGTAATTCACATATTCTTTGGGCAGGTACGATTCGATGGATGGCCCGTTATCCGAAGTAAACACCACCATCGTATTATCGTCGATCTTCAAATCCTTCAACAACCTGAATATATCGCCGATACCGTCATCGATACGCCGGCAGAGCGTCGCGTAACGCTTGTAGGTATCCGGCCAGGGCTTTTCCGCGGTCGCGGGATTTTTGTCGTTGTCGTAAGTCGCGCGGGCGTAGTCGGGATGGATGTAGGAATCAGGCTCACCGCTGGCGGTGTTGATCATTTTCCCGGGCGTCCCCAGCCACTGCAGCCCACCTTTTAAACCACCACCGGTAGGGTAGGCCTGCGTGGGCAATTCCAGTACCGCATGGGGCACATCGTAGGCGAGGTAAAGGAAAAATGGCTGGTTGTTCCCTGCTGTTTTTGCCTCCTCCCTGATCCATCGTTTGGCCGCCGCCGTCCAGAGGTCGGTGGTAAAGCATTTATCCAACCCGCCGGCTACATTGGTTTTGTTCTCCCACACATTCTTCCTGCCCCTGTAAATACCCTCTTTCGGATAATGCTCATGGCCGTCGACATGCTTGATGTATGCATACGAATAGTCGAAACCACGGTTAAGCGGGTGCGCGGGCCATTCCGGCTCCGAGGCGGTTGCCCCCTGTAAGCCCCATTTTCCAACCAGGCCGGTTTTGTATCCTGCCTTTTGGAGCACATGGCCGATCGTAAAGCTGTTCTGCAATTCCTTGTCGAACTGGTTATCGCGCACGTTGGCATGGCCCTGGCTCACGCCCAGCAGGATCGACGCCCGCGACGGGGCGCACACGGGAGCCGCACAATAATGGTGGGTGAGCATAGCGCCCCGCTCGGCCATTGCATCCAGGTTGGGGGTAAACTGCCAGGGTTCGCTGCGGTCATTCCGGCGGTTGCGCTGGTTTTGCCAGAAAGCCCCCACATCGCCCCAGCCCATGTCGTCGACCAGGATGAAGATAATGTTGGGTTTGGAAGGTTGCTTTTGCTCCCCCGCAAATGCGGCGGAAGCAAAAGTCAACGTAAAGAGCGCGTTTATAGCTATTTTGAAAACCTTCATCAGGTATAGAGCGATTAACGGTTGTAGTTGGGGTTTTGTGCCAGGTTGGCATTGGTTTGCAAAGCAGTGGTCGGTATGGGCCACAGGTAATCCCGCTGCGGGTTAAAGGACCGGTTGTCCACCACTTTTCTCAGGTAGTTGGTCACGTCGGTATTGAGGTCCACATCGGCTGTTTTCCATCTTTTCAGGTCAAAATAATACTGGCCTTCGCCGACGAATTCGATCCTTCGCTCGTGACGCAGGCGCCCGCGCATCGCCGCCTGGGAAAGTCCGGCCGGAAAATCGGGCATACCGGCCCGCTTGCGCACCTGGTTGACGGCGGCGTACACCGACGCGTCGGGTCCTACGGCCTCATTCTGCGCCTCGGCATAAGTAAGCAGCACCTCGGCATAGCGGATGAGCACCACATTCAGGTCGGAAATATTGTCGACTTTCCCGGCCGGCGGAGCTTCATTGTCCCGGTAAGTAGTCCCTTTTTTCAGGCCGTAACCTGTTTGCGGATAAGTGGTGGTAACCACCGGCTTTCCCTTGAACTGGCTGCCAATAGTGATCACGGTGCTTTTCAGACGCGGGTCTCGGGATTCAAAAGGCTTTGCCGGATCATAAAGCGATGATTCCTGAATGGACTTGCCATCGAGCGCCTCATATTCGTCCACCAGGTTTTGGGTAGGAGCGAAGGAGTTGAACTGATCGAACTGGATATCGTTTGAGTGGGTGAACTCCGGCTGTTTGTATTGTACATCCAGTAAAATTTCGGTATTTCCTTCATTTTCAGGCATGAAAAGCCCACGGTAGTCCGGGAACAATGCATTCGATTTCAGATCGAGCAAGGCCTTTGAAGTTTCTGCTGCCGCGGCCCATTGCCCTTTGTACAAGAGAATACGCGCTTTAAGAGCGAGGGCAGCTGCCTTGCCGGCACGTCCCTTGTTTGCCGCGGCGATGCTGGCGGGCAGTACCGGTATAGCCGCGTCCAGGTCGGTCAGCATTTGTTTTTCTATTTCCTCTGCGGTGTTCCGGGGAAGTTCACCCTGCTCTTTCACCGGCGGCTCGGTGATCAGCGGCACACCGCCGTATACCGACCACAGGCTGAAATAGAAGAAAGCGCGCAGAAATTGCGCTTCCGCGATCACCAGCTTTTTCCGGGTATCATCCATGGTAATGCCCGGCACACGGGTTATCACCGAATTGGCCCGCCCGATTCCCTGGTATGCATTTCCCCACCGCGAATTGATAATGCCCGTATTGGCGGCGTCGTGAATCCCCCGGGCGATGTTTCCGGCACCGCTCTGGTTGTCATAGCTGTAAAAATTGGGCGTAATCGCGTCCAGGGTGGCCGGGATGTTGCTCCCATATACATTCAGCAATGCGCTGTAAGTGGCGGTCAGGCCTGCATTGGCGTGCTCTTCCGTTTGCCAGAATGTAGTCTCTGTAAAGCGGTCGGTAGGGTTGAGGTCCAGAAAATCGGAACAGCCCGAGAGCATCAGAGCGGAAAGGAGAAGTTGATATATTTTCATGTAGATAATGCTGTTAAAAGGGTCAGAAAGAAACGTTCAGGCCAAACGAAGCCACTTTGGCGATCGGGTAAGCCACCACGCCTGCCGCTGCCGGGTCGCGTTCAGGATCGCCCAGCCGGAATTTGGAAACAGTGATCATATTCTGGCCATTCACATAGAGCCTTACTTTGGACAAACCCAGTTTTTTGACCACATTGCCCGGCAGCGTATAGCCCAGCTGGATGTTCTTCAGCCGGAGGTAGGCAATGCTCTGGAGCCAAAAATCGGAAACCTGGAAGTTTTGCGGGTAGCCATTGGCAGTCGTCAGCCGGGGCAGCGAGGCATTGGGATTTTCCGGCGTCCAGGAGTCGGTAAGCCAGTCGCGGGTAACACCGGCGCCATTTTTATAAGGTTGTGCCAGGTTAGCGGTCACATAAGTGTCTATTTTGAAAGTGCCCTGCCAGAACATCGCCAGGTCGAACCCCTTGTAGTCGCCGCCGGCGGTAAAAGTATAGGTATATCCCGGATTCGACTGCCCGATCACGACGCGGTCGCCGCTGTCTATCTTCCCGTCGCCATTCTGGTCCTTGTATTTGATGTCGCCCGGATTGGTCACATTGTTTTGGAAAGGAGAAGCATCGATTTCGGCTTTGGACTGAAACAAGCCGAGTGATTGCAGTCCGAAAAACGAATTAATCGGCGAACCTTCCTGGATGATCCTGTTGGTATTGTACAGAATAGCGCCATTGGTGTTCTCGACCTTGTTGACCAAATGGGTGATATTCCCCGCGAGGTTGTAGTTCACCCCGCCGATGCGGTCGCGATAGCCGATGGTCAGTTCATAGCCCTTGTTGGAAACCGACCCGATATTGCTCAGCGGTCCCTGCAGGTTTCCTACCTGCGCGGGCAGGTTCACCCGGGCAAGAATGCCGTCGGTATATTTCCGGAAAAGGTCGAACTCGAATGTCAGCCGGTTGTTGAACAGGCCGCCATCGATACCCACATTGCTGGCGGTGGTAGATTCCCAGCCTACGGTCGGGTCGGCCAGCGTGCGCACTGCAGCGCCGCTCGCCACTATATTATTGAAAGAATAGTTGGCCGTAAATGAAGACGAATTCAGCTCCACCGCATTGATATAGCTGAACAGGGGAATGTTCTGGTTCCCCAGCTGTCCCCACGACGCCCGCAATTTCAGGTTGCTGACCGCCTGTACGTTTTTCAGGAAATTCTCTTCGCTGATCCGCCAGCCGGCCGAAAAGGAGGGGAAGAAACCCCATCGCCGCGATTCTTCAAAGCGCGAAGAGCCATCGAACCGGAAATTGGTTTCGAACAGGTATTTATCCTTGAAAACATAGTTGATCCGTCCGAATGTCGACATAATGCGCGACTTGGTGGACGTCCCTGTAACGGCCGGGTTAAGGCTTCCGCCATTCAGTTCGGTAATTTCGTTGCCGAGGTATCCCTGGTTTTGGGCCGTGAACCTGCCGATCGAAAAATGTTCCAGGCTAAAACCGCCCAATGCATTGATATAGTGGTTTTCTTTGAAATTCTTCTCCCAGTTTAACGTATGGAAATTCGTGAATGAAAAGTTGAGCCCGCTGCCCTGGAATACGCCGCGTGGCGGAATATTGCCCATGTTCGTAACATCGCCGGTTTTCGTGTTGGTGAGCGGAATGACGGGGTAGTTGAACTTTTCATTTTCAAAATACATGTTCGGCGCCACGGTGATCTTGTATTTCACATCGAACGGCAGGTTTATCTGGGCATACAAATTGGCGATGCCCCGCAGGCTTTTGTTGATATGCCTTCCTTCGAACGAAAGGGCGTAAGGGTTCCGGAAGAAATTATGGCCCGGCACCCTGATCCACTGGTCGGCGTAAGTGCCATCCTGGGCCAGGTTGGTTTGCATAGGCAATCCGCGGTAGATCAGCCCCATGATGCCGCCCTCTCCATTGCCGTCATTCACGGTGTAGGCCCCCTCGTTGTTATCCCACCAGGTGGCGATCACATTGCTTCCGATCGTCAGCCAGGGAGTAACCTCCGAATTGATATTGGTGCTGAATGAATATTTTTTCGCGCTGCTGCCGGGCAGAATACCCTTCTGATCGAGATAACCAAGGGAAACCGAATAGGTCGAGCGGTCGGAACCGCCCGATAACCGCAGGTTGTGTTCCTGGATCGCCGCGTTCCGGAACATCACCTTAAACCAGTCGGTATTGGGGTAAATATATGGATCGGTACCTGCGCGGTATTCGTCCATCAGGGCCTGGCTGTATTCGGCTGCCCGGCCTTCGTTGGCAAGCGCCCGGTTTTTCCCTTCCATGTATTCCAATGTATTGGTTACGACATTATCGGGCAGCCGTGTCGCCTGCTGAATGCCCAGGTAACCGGAATAGTCGATCCTTACCTTCGTGTTTTTCTGGCCTGTTTTGGTGGTGATCAGCACTACGCCATTCTGCGCGCGGCTTCCGTAAATTGCCGCGGATGCCGCGTCTTTCAGTACTGTAACTTTTTCAATATCATTGGGATTGACATCCCTGAGCGAGAATTCCACGCCATCCACCAGCACCAGCGGGCCGCTCCCCATCTCCGTATTGTAGGAGCTGACGCCGCGGATCGTGATATTCGCTCCGTCGGCTCCGGGCCTTCCCTGGTTCATATTCACATATACGCCCGGCAATCCCTGCAACGCCTGCGAGGAATTGGTGATCGGGCGGTTTTCGATAGATTTCGAATCGATGGTGGCTACCGCGCCGGTGAGGATGGCTTTTTTTACGGTCCCGTATCCCACCACTACCAGTTCGTCCAGTTCCTTCTGCGATGGTTTGAGGGAAATGCGGATGACAGACTGGCCGCCCACGGCAACTTCCTGTGCGACATACCCGACAAATGAGAAGATGAGCACCGCCGCATCGTCCAGGTTATCCATTACGAAATTTCCCTCAATGTCGGTGGTCGTCCCGATGGCGCTTCCTTTCACCAGGATGCTCACGCCGGGCAAGCCCGAGCCGGTTTCATCGGTTACCGTCCCGTTCACTTTTTTCAGCCCGGCCTCTTCTTGGGTCCTGGCCGGGGCGGGTTCCGGCCTCATCAGCGCTTTGTCCGACCGGAGCACGATGACTTTTTCCGTGCATTCATAACTGATGCCCATCGGTTTGAAGTACTTATCCAGAATCTGGGAAATCGTCTGGTTCCGGGCTGTTACGGATACCAGCCTTCCCGCATCGATCATCGCCGGACTGAATACGAAGCGCACATGGGTCTGCCGCTCGATCTCAACCAGCAGCGAATGCACCGACTGGTTTTTGACTTCGAGATTGACCCGCTTGGTGAGCAGGTCCTGCGCGTCGGCGTTCAATGCGATGGCGCTCACTGTACAAGAGAGCAACAGCAGGAATGGTAAGGCGCTGATTTTCATGAGCCGGACAAAATAGTAGTAGCCTAGTATGTTTTTTTTCATACTTTTAGAATGGTTTTAATACTTGAAAAAGGTTGAAGCCGCTCAATCCGGTCCGTATCGTCGAAAATGCAGGATCGGAGAGTTTCAGACCGGTAGTGTTCGAGCACCGCCGGTTTTTTTTGTTTTAGTTTAAAGCATGTGGGTCACAGCAGGGTGGGTTAAGGGTTCAGGAATAGGAAGATTGGGTATGCATGCGCCGGAAGCAGCTCGTCAGCATCCCCGGGACACAATGACAATTTTTCCGTCGGAGACTTTATAGGTCGCGTTGATCGCCCTGCACATCGCGTCGATCTGTTCCATCAGGTGCATTCCCTCGAAATTGGCCCTGATTTTGCATGATTTGAGCTTACGCGGATCAAAATCGATTTCCAGGTCGAAAGCCTGGCTTGCACTCACCAGGTAGCGCACTACCTCGATATGCTCACCATTTGCTGCCGTGGCCAGGAAACGGCTGATCGCGTCATCGGAATGGATCAGCGAAAGGGCTATGCCTTCACCGCTCAATGTCGCCTGCTGCCCCGGTACAATTTCCGCCGACCGGCCGGGTTGCGTGCCATCAGGCAGCGACACACTAACTTTTCCCGTACGCACGCTCACGACCGTACGCCCGGCCGCGCCGGGCGCGCTTACGCTGAAGCTGGTTCCCAGTACCCTGGTAACCGTATTGCCCGCGTACACGAAAAACGGTCTGGATTTGTCGGGTTCCACTTCGAAAAAGGCTTCCCCTTTGAGTTCGATTTTCCGGGAACTGGCGGCAAACTGGTCGGGTATACGAACCGCGCTGCCCGGTTTGAGAAAAACGCTGCTGCCGTCCGCAAGCCGGATCACCTGCGAGCGCGCGTGATCGTTGCGTACCCAGCCATAGGCGCCGCTCTTTGTCGAAGCGTTTGTGAGGGAAGGCGCGTGTTTGGTGCCCTGGCCGAGGTAAAGGCCGATGGATATCGCGATAACTGCGGCCGCAGCGGCTGCCCAGTAGTAAAGCTTTCGTGTAACCGTCCGTTGTGGCTGCCGGGTGGTCAGGTCGAATATCCTGTCGATAGCCTGCGCCTGGTCGGTTTCCGAAAGGGGAGTATGGGCCAGACGCACCGCCCTGATCGCTTCCGCGGCAGCCAGTAATGTGCGGCTTTCTGCCGGGTAACGGTTGGTCCATTCACGAAATTCGAGCGCCTGCTCCGGTGTAGGTGCCAGCACTATCCGGCGGAAATCTTCGTTTAAAACCAGTTCTTCTGCCGTGAGGCGATAAAAATGTTCCATAAGGGTTTTTGCTTCCGGACCACTATAGCGGAAACCTCAGCTCAGATACCCTTCAGGAGTTGAAATTTTTATCAAAATATTTACATAAATAAAGCGCGGCTGACAAGACGGTCGTGGGCCAGTTGTTTCTGAGCCAGTTAAGGGATTTTTGAAGCGTATTGGAGACCGACTGCGGGGTGATTTGCATGGTTGCGGCGATCTCTTCCCGCGAGAGGTTTTCGAAGAATTTGAGCAGAACGATTTCTTTCTGCCGGGATGGAAGGCCATTGAGCAATGCGGCGAACCTGTCGCTTAGCTCCTTGCTGGCCTCCGAGCTGATCATGGCATCTTCCACAGTGAATACCGCCTCGAAATATTCCGTTTCCCAATAATCCCTAGCTGCTCCGTCGTTTCTGGTTACCTGCTGGTGGAGCTGCCGCCTGAGGGATGCGAAAAGGTAAGGCATCGGTGGAATGGAATGGTTGAGGTTTGCCCTGCTTTCCCAAACCCTGAGAAACACGTCCTGAATGCAATCTTTGATCATTTCCGGGTCCCTGCTGAACTTGCAGCCGTACTGAAACAGCGAGGGATAAATGCCGTTCACCAACAGCTCGAATGCATCATTATTACCCAGGATAAAGGATTTCCAAAGCGACTCCTCGGATTGCTTGGAATGGGTTTGCATTGGTTGGTGATTTAATGGGATTGGAAATGAAAAGGTTTATCGCAAAATAATTATATCGGGAAGGGAAAAGCTAGCTGCTGTATTTATTTTATCTTTTTCAGAGGAAGCTTGCTGGCGTACGATGCCGGCAATCCGTTGGTTGTGCTCATCTTTTTAAGGGTAAAAAGCGTTAATTTGACGTATTATTAGCTGACAGCACCCTTGACAGAAATTAAAGTAGGAAGCCTGGACTAGTCCGTGGCGGAACATCGAAAAGTTTTCCGGACGCTGGCGTCGTAAGTGAATGAGCGTGGGCCGGCACTGGACAAAAGGCCCTCTATCTCAAAATACACCTCGGGCATAGGGCCCTATACGCTGAAAAAACTGGGTTGGTCTTCCAACAATGACCGGACGCTGATGGACGCTGTTTATCCGGAGGACCGGGACAAAGTCGCGGGGCTCGTCGGCGATATATTGGCTACCGGAAGCGGGAGCCAATATATCAGGCTTTTCAACGAGGCCACCGGCGAACCGTTCTGGGTTTAATGGAACGTGATGGTGATAGAGGACGCGGGGCCTGGAATGCCCCCCATTCTGGCGACGATCGGCACGGTCGTGTTTTCGCCGCGGCTTCGCGAAATGGTTGGTTTTACTGAAAAAGACATGACCTTCGGAGAGGCGGTCTGCTGCGTGATGAAAGAGGATCTGGAGACGTTGTCGGAAGCATTCATGTCGGCGCAGCGAGCTGAATCCGGTGGCAAGCTCAGGGCAGAATACAGGATCCTCAATCCCGCTACCGGCCATTTGCAGGTGATTCAGTCGCGGACAAACCTATTTTGATCTTGCCTACGTGGCGTCGCACGACCTTCCGGAGCCTTTGCGTAAGATTATGCAGTTTGCCAGCCGCCTCGTGGCCGAAAGCCAATCGGCTTCGCCCAAAGCAATGGACTACATAGGCAGGATGACATCGGCGGATGGGCAGATGGTGGTTTCACCGTATGGCGTCGGACGGTACTATCATCGCCCCGTTCGTTCAAATCACCTCTCAAACTATTTCCCGCGAGCAGCACGCGGCGTTTGGGCGTGAATGCGGCTAACTCTTTTCCAGCTGAACCAGTAGTAAGGGCCTGATTTCAACTTTTCGACTTATTCAGATGCCTAAACGACGCTATTCAGGCATCACAGGTCCCAAATTCTTTTCACAATGAATCGCAAAATACTGCTTGTCACAGGAGATGCCGGCGAAAGCTACGAAACCCTCTATGCCCTTCACCGCTTTCAGGAAGAAGGCGATATTGCCTTGATTGCCGCACCCAGTAAGCGAAGGCTTCATCTGGTAATGCACGATTTCGAAATCGGCTGGGATACTTATGTTGAGCGGCCGGGCTATTGCCTGCCTTCGGATCTGACTTTCGATGAGGTGGTGGTAGCGGACTACGACGCCATTTTGCTGCTGGGCGGCCGCGCTCCCGAATACCTGCGGAATTCCCCCGCGTTGCTCGAAGTAGTCCGGGAATTTGACCGGCAGGGCAAATGGGTCTTTGCCATCTGCCACGGGATACAGATCCTGATCGCTGCCGGGCTGGCCAACAGCCGTATCGTAACTGCCTACGAGCACCTGAAAGCCGAAGTCGAGATGGGAGGCGGCACATATGCTACCCAGGAGGCTGTCCGCGACGGGAATATTGTCACAGGGCAAACCTGGCAATCACACCCGGATTTCTACCGTGAAGTTTTCAAATGTTTCAATAAAGTGGAAACGGTGGAAGCGTAGGCTGAAAAGCGCCCGGCTTGTCTTTCAGGAGTATTAGCCTCGTTTCAAATCGTCTTGTCGGATATCTGCTTTACGATTCCGTCCATTTCATTGGCCGAAATTTCGAGGAAATCGAGGAGTTGCTGCCTTTCGTCTTCCCGCAAGTCCAGATCCTGAAGCATTGAAACGATACCCATGATCCGGGCAAGCGGGGCGCGCACGACGTGCGACTGCATGAATGCGATTTCCCGCAGTTTGGCATTCTGATGCTCGATTGCCTGCACATAGGCGAACCGCTCGGTCATATCGTTGGCAATGGTCACCACGGCCGGACGGCCTTCATATTGAATAAGGTTAGTCTGAATGTCGGTCTGAACGATTTCGCCATTTTTTTTCCTGTGTCTGAAAATCCCTTTCTTTTCGCCCCTGCGAGTCACGGGATTGAAGGACAAGGCCGCTTCCAGGATCGGTATTTCTTCATAGGGCCTGATATCGCGGACCGACATGGCGAGGAACTCCTCCTTGGTATACTGATAATGGTCTATCGCGGCCTGGTTGACGTCCAGAAAACGCAGCGTTTCTAAGTCGAATACCCACATCGGGAGAGGGCAGGATTCAAATAGGGAGATGTAATTTTTTTTGGACTCCTCCAAAGCGGAATTGAGGCGCTTTCGCTCGGTAATGTCCCGAAAATAGACGGAAAGTCCTTTGGGCGACGGATATGCGCTGATCTCGTACCACTTTTGAAGCGGCGGGTAAAAATCCTCGAAATGGACCGACTGGTTTTCGGTGAACGCCTGGTAGTACTTCATGTAAGATTGCGACCCTACCGACTCCGGAAAGACCTCCCACAGATTTTGGCCCCAAACTTGTTCTTTGGGTTTCCCCAACACCGTTTCGGCCATGTTGTTCCAGTAGGTTACCGTCCAGTTCTGGTCCAGGGCAAAGAAGCCGTCGCCGATGCTCTCGAGGATCTCGTTGACTTCTTCCAGCGACCGCCTGGCCCGGAGTTCAGGCTTCCATTCGGCGCCTCCGGCGGCTCCCCAAACAGGTGAATTTTCGGTCGGCATTTCCTGGACATGGCAAACGATCGCGCCGATGTCCGCGTCTTCCGTCATATTGGTAAATACCCCCTCTGGCCCATACAGGCCGATTCTGATGGTCGGGCCACCGGAAAACGGAAGTTTCCGACCGGCCCGCTGCCTGGGAGATCCCCGCAAGTACGTCCGTGATCGTTTCGGTGTAGTCTGCATGCACGAGTTCAATAAATCGGCGTCCTGCCTGCGTTAGGTAAGGTAAGCCCGATGAAAGCGTGCGGCTGGGAGTTTGGTAGGTGATCTCAAAAGCAGTATTCAATAGAAATATCGCCTCAGAGCAACCAGCCAGTAATTTATTCAAACCGCTAATTCCAATGGGTATAACCTGGTGCATTTTTGTCGGGGCTTTTAGTTGAGGATAGGCTGGATATCTGATGAGCATAGTGCGGCTACCAACAATATAAGCATATGGCTCTTAAGTATACATATTTTGATATTTAACGGCATCAGGTCCCCGCGCGGATCAAGCGGATATCCGTGCGCCGAAGCCGGAAGTTTTACCGGATCTTTGAAACTAATAAGTACTGCTTTACTCTGAACAAACCCGGTTTTGGAGCTCCATACGAACTTTGTAGCATACAAAAACAAAGGAAATCATGGAAACGAAAAAAGTTTGGTTTGTTACAGGAGCATCAAAAGGTTTGGGACTTGCATTGGTGAAACGCCTTTTGAATGAGGGTTATAAAGTTGCCGCTACTTCACGTAATGCACAAGCGCTGCGGGAAGAAGTAGGTTTCGCAGGTGATCAGTTTCTGCCGCTTCAGGTGGATCTGGGCAGCGACCATTCCGTAGGTGAAGCCGTTGATCAGATCATCGGCAGGTTCGGCACCATCGATGTGGTGGTCAACAACGCAGGTTACGGTCAGCTGGGTACGCTGGAAGAGTTGAGTGACGCAGAAGCCCGCGAGAATTTTGATGTGAATGTGTTCGGGATCCTGAACGTCATCCGCAAGGTAATGCCGTTGTTCCGGGAAAAGCGCGCCGGTTCATTCTTCAATATCTCCTCTATCGCCGGGTTCATGGGGACTTTCCCCGGCTGGGGCATTTACAACGCCACCAAGTTTGCGGTTGCCGGCCTGACGGAAGCATTATCGGCGGAAACCAAATCGATGAGCATCTCTGCCACCATTGTGTACCCGGGGTATTTCAAAACCAACTTTCTGCTGCAAGGTTCCATGCGGACAGCCGCGCACCCGATAGCCGCGTACAAGGAAGCGCGCGAGCTCGAAGTGATACACAATGAGCAGATCGTCGGTAACCAGCCGGGAGATCCTCAGAAGGCAGCAGAAGCATTGATCCGGGTGGCCGAAATGGATATCAAACCCTTGCACCTGTTCCTGGGCTCCGACGCATTCGGCATGGCGCACAGCAAGATCGGGATGCTGCAAAGTGATCTGGATGCATTCGAAAATGTCAGCAAATCCACCGATTATTAATTCAAACAATGCGCAAAATAACCACCGGGCCAGGCCTGGTGGTTATTATATTTACGCCAGACAACTGGCGAACATGGAAAACACAGGCATCCCTAGGATTGAACTCGAAAAATTCGCAGCAGAGGAATACAAAGTGCCTTTACTGGACGTGCAGCATTATCCGGTAAGCTCGGCGCAGTTCATCATCGAGAACCGGGACGACTACCCGGTGAAGGACTACATTTCTCCGCACCGCCGGAAATTTTACAAGATCTTCCACATGACCTCGGGTACAGGCATTCTCACCATCGGGTTGCACCGGTACGAAATGGGGCCGGATGAAATCGCATTTGTGCATCCCGACGAGATCATGTCGTGGCAAACCACCTCCACGGAGACCGGCGGCCACTTCTGCCTCATCCATCCCGACTACTTCGGGCCGGGTGCCGAGCATGTTTCACAGCTTTTCAGGCACTACGCATTCTTCCATGCCGACAAAGCCGTAGTCCAGTTGCAGGCCCACCAGTCGTCGGTCATCAACGACAGCTTCGCCGCAATGCTCAAAGAGGAGAGAGGGGACGATGACGACAAGAAGCAAGCCATTCTGCTGCAATTGCAAATGATACTGCTCGAAAGCAAAAGGGCCGGCAAAAACAGGGCGGAAATGCCCGTGCCGGAGAGTTATGGCTACATTTATAAATTCCTCTCCCTGCTGGAATCGTCATTTCAGGTGCAGCACGACGGCATGGCCAAGCTGAAAACGGCCGCCGAATTCGCGGACCAGCTCCATGTTCACCCCAATTACCTGAATGCGCTCATTAAAAACCACACCGGCAAAACGGTGCGTGAACACATCCAGGACCGCTTGCTGCACGAAGCAAAATCGCTGCTCGTGCAAACCGACTGGGACATCAACAAAATCAGCGACGGACTAGGCTTTTCCGGACAGGCCGCATTCACCACATTTTTCAGGAAAAAGGAAAATGTATCGCCCTCGCTGTTCCGCAGGAACATCCTGCCGCCCGCTTCGCGCCAGCGCGCAAGCAGGTAAAATGTCGGGGCTATTTCACCAATAAAAAACTCAGCTGGTACCTTGGGTAGTGGTTTTGTAATGAATATCCCGATATTGTAGCGATATTTTTCACTTCTTAACCAAACATAGCATGAGCACGCTTACACTGCGCGACGGAGCAGAAATGTACTACAAAGACTGGGGCACCGGACAGCCGATCGTTTTTCACCACGGATGGCCGCTCTCGAGCGACGATTGGGACAACCAGATGATGTTCTTTTTGCAGAAGGGTTTCCGGGTGATCGCACATGACCGCCGCGGGCACGGGCGCTCATCCCAAACTTTCCAGGGGCATGAGATGGATACCTATGCGGCAGACGTGGCCGAACTGGCCGCGCATCTGGACCTGAGAGACGCGGTGCATGTGGGGCACTCTACCGGGGGCGGGGAGGTGATCCATTATGTGAACAAACACGGAAAAGACAGGGTGGCCAAAGCAGTACTCGTAAGTGCCGTGACGCCGATGATGATCCAATCGGAAAGCAATCCGGATGGGGTACCTGCCAGCGTTTTCGACGAAATCCGGCTCATGACCGCCACAAACCGCCCGCAGTATTTCAAGGATTTTACAGCCGCTTTCTATGGCTATAACCGCGAAGGGGCCGTTGAGAAGCAGGGTGTCCGGGATAACTGGTGGAGGCAGGGCATGATGGGCAGCGTGCTGGCCCACTACGAATGCGTAAAAGCATTTTCCGCCACCGATTTTACAGAAGACCTCAAGAATGTCGATGTGCCGGTGCTCGTACTGCACGGAGAGGACGATCAGATCGTTCCTTACCAGATCACGGCAGTGAAAGCGGCTGCATTGCTGAAAAATGGCACTTTGATTACCTACCCGGGCTTCCCGCACGGAATGCCTACCACGGAAGCAGAAACGATCAATAAGGATATACTGGCATTTATCACTGCGTAGTACATCCCGATAACGGAAATTGTTGGAAAGCCGGATTGCATGAGCAGTCCGGCTTTTGTATGAAAGGCGGCAGATGAATAGGCCCATTGTTTCGGCACTATCGCATTTCCCTGCTGACATACAGCTGTCAGAAGCGGTGGTTTCTTTTGCAAATCAAAACCTAATCAGACCCATCATGACATTCGTCTCATCCCGCATTATCACTGCCGACGTTACCCGGCTGACCGACTTTTACCAGCACGTCACCGGCTTTCCTGCCACCCGCTACACCGAAGATTTTGCCGAGCTCCGCACACCGGTGGCTGTGCTTGCGATCGGTAGTACCCGCACTTTACAATTGTTTGGCGCAGAGGGTGTAGCAGCACCTGCTGCAAATCGCTCCGTCATCCTGGAATTCCGGGTCGACGACGTGGATACGCAATACCAGCGCATTATCGGTTACCTCGGCGAGGCGGTTGTACAGGCCCCGACCAACATGCCATGGGGGAATCGCTCGCTACTCTTCCGTGATCCGGATGGTAACCTGGTCAACTTCTTTACGCCGGTTACGGCCGACGCAATCGCGCGGGCCCAGTAGCGATGCAGGTGTTGTTTTTGAAAAGTGCACAATTTCTGCTTGGCACGATATTCGTAAGTCGGGCATGGAACAAGCCAAAGTTGTGGAATACCCTGCTGCATCAATGAATCACAAGAACAATCCCAAGAACATCGCCATTATAGGTGCCGGGCCTAGCAGCCTGTATTTGTTAAAACACCTGCTTACATTGGATAAGGAGCTGGAAATCGAGGTTTTCGAAAAGACCGGTATCGTTGGCGCGGGAATGCCGTATAGCCCCCAGGGCGCAACAGCCGAACATATCACCAACGTATCGGGCAATGAAATTCCTCCCCTGGTTATGACACTCAGCCGCTGGCTGGACGAAATGGCGGGGAAACTGCCCGAACAATACGCCATCGACCGCGATAATTTCACTCAGCACCACGTGGTACCGAGGCTGCTTTTCGGCAAATACCTGGCCGGACAATTCAGCCTCCTGCGCGAGCAGGCCGCGAATGAGGGGAGGGTCATTAAGGTGCATCTCAATACCGAGGTAACCGACCTGACCGACTGCCATGAGGAGCAAAAAGTGCAGCTTACCCTGGGATCGGGCAAGACGCGCGAGTTCGATTATGCAGTCGTGTGTTCGGGCCACCGGTGGCCGGAGAAGGGCGAAAGCGCCAGAAAAGGTTATTTCCTTTCGCCTTATCCGCCTACCAAGCTGGCATTGCAGGTCAACCACGCGGTGGCGATCAAAGGGTCGTCGCTGACGGCCATCGACGCGATTCGCACATTGGCCAGACACAACGGAAGTTTCGAGGAGGAAAACGGGAAGTTGCGGTTTGTACCGGCCGAGGGCAGTGAGAAATTTAAAATTGTGATGCATTCCCGCAACGGCCTCCTGCCGGCGATCCGGTTCCACCTGCGGCAGCCGGAACTTTCGCAGGACTCGCTGCTGACCCAGGAGGAAGTCGACGCCAACAAAAAGGAAAACGGCGGGTTTCTTTCCCTCGACTTCGTATTTGAGCAAAACTTCAAACGCCGTTTCCAAAAAAGCGATCCCGAATTTTACAAGCGCATAAAGAACCATAACCTCGAATCGTTTGTGGATCTGGTCATGTCCATGCGCGAGGGGAAGCCGCCATTCAGACTTTTCCGGGAAGAATACGAGGAAGCGGAGGAGTCGATCAGACGGCGCAAATCCATTTTCTGGAAGGAAATGCTGGCTGAGCTGAGCTTTACAATGAATTACCCTGCCAAGTATTTGTCGGCCGAAGACATGCTGCGCCTGAAAAACGTGCTGATGCCGCTCGTTTCGATCGTGATCGCATTCGTGCCGCAGTCCTCGTGCGACGAGCTGTTTGCGTTGCATGACGCGGGCCGGCTCGACATCGTCACGGTGGGCCAGGAGGGCCGGGTAGAGCCATTGAAAGAAGGCGGCATCCGCTACCACTATACCGATGAGCACGACGGTAAAAAACATGCGATCCGCTACCACACCTATGTCGATTGTTCGGGACAACCGCATTTATCAATCGAAGACCTTCCATTCCCGGGGCTGCTCCGGCGGAAATCGGTAAGCCAGGCGGCATTGCGGTTCAAATCGCGGGAAGAGGCCGAGAAGCTTTTGGCAGAGGGGAACGAGCTTATCGTGCAGAACGAGCACGGCGAGTATTTCCTGAAAGTTTCCGGCATTACCATCACCGACCATTTCCAGATCGTGAACGAATACAACATCCCGAACGACCGCATTTACATCATGGCCGTGCCGTACATCGGCGGCTACAATCCGGATTATTCCGGGCTGGATTTTTGCGAGCAGGCGTCCCGCTGCATCGTGGAAAAGCTCGGCCAAGTAATGAATGCCAGCCATCCACCCCTGCATGCCGAATGTTAATATCAAACCAACAGTGACCTGTGGATTCGGCCTACCTATCCGAAATCTGGATTTACCCGGTCAAATCGCTGGCCGGTTTTCGCGTACGGGAGGCGTATGCCGGTTGGGCGGGTTTGCGGCATGACCGGCAGTGGATGCTTATCGATGCGTTTGGCCGCTTCCTGACGCAGCGTATCCTGCCCCAGATGGCCCGGCTGCAAGCCCGTATCGTGCCGGAAGGACTGCTGCTTGCCTCCATAGACGAGCTGGAAGATTCGATATTGATCCCATTGTCCCATCCGGAAGGCCCGCTGCTGACAGTTAAAGTGTGGGACGACCTTGCAATGGCGCATATGCCCAGCGCAGCAGCCAACCGGTGGCTCAGCGACAAGCTTGGCCGGGAGATTTCCATCGTGGGCATGCGCCAGGCAGTTGTCAGCAGGACTTACGACGGTCATGACCGGACGCCGCGTGCATTGAGCTTCGCCGATGATTTTCCCTACCATTTGGTGGGCCAGTCGTCCGTCGATGCGCTGAACATTTCTCTCGAAGAAAAAATCGACATCCGGCGTTTTCGTCCCAACCTGATTATTTCGGGTTGCGGGCCATTTGAGGAAGATTTCATCGAAACCTTCAAGATCGGCGGTGCCCGGTTTGCCGCCATCTCTCCCTGCGAACGCTGCCTGATGGTGAATGTGGACCCGGAATCGGGGCGGGCGGGCAAGCAGCCGCTGAAAGCGCTCGCCCGGACCCGCCGCCAGGGTAACAAAATCATTTTCGGGCAGAATGTGATCCCTTTACAGGAAGGCATCATTGCCGAGGGGGACACATTATTGTTTTAAACCAATGAGTTCACTTTCACTCCGCTATTTGAGCATGTATTGAATCGATCCGCCATCTACGGCGATATCAGCTCCATTAATATACCCCGCAGCGTCGGAAGCGAGAAATAATACGGTATTGGCTACCTCTTCCGCATTTCCCAGTCGCTGGAGTGCACTTCTGGAAGCTAGCAAATCCTGAATTTCCGCGGATGCTACTGAAAGCAGTCCGGGAGTCTGGATGGGGCCAGGGCTGACGATATTGACCCGTATCTTGCGGTCAGCCAACTCGTTGACGGCGATATCGGCTATCTTGTTCAATGCCGCTTTGGTGGCCGAGTACACACTGCTCGCCACGCCGGCGGCAGCGGCTACGCCGGACGATGTGAAGATCACCGACGCGCCATCGGCCAGGTGCGGTATGAGCTTTTGCAGCGTGAAGAAATGGCCCTTGACGTTTACGTTGAATTGCGCGTCGAAATCAGCTTCTGTAACATGCAGAATCGGTGCGTACACGCCGATAGCCGCATTGAGGTAGAGCACATCCACTTTTTTGCCGCTTTCTTCCACCCATTTTTCCAACAGCGCAATCTGGGCCAGATCCGAGGTGTCCGCCACCAGGGTCTGCAAGTTTGGACTGTTGATTTCTTCGGCCGCGTTACGCAATGTTTCCGGATTTCTGCCCGTAATCAGCACATCCGCGCCATGTTGAATAAATGCCTTGGCAGCAGCCAGGCCGATACCCTGGCTTCCGCCGGATATGATTACATTTTTATTGGTGAAATTCATTTCCTTCTCGTTTTAAATAGTTTCCAAAACTATAACAGGAACATTTATTTTAGTAACTTGGTTACTGAAAGTAACAGTATATTTCAGGTAACCAGGTAACTTATGACGGAGCAAATATGTCACAAAGCAGACATCATGGCGATTCACGACGCGATGGACGTGCTGAGCGGGAAATGGAAGATTTCCATACTCTCATCCATGTGTTATTACAGCCAAAGAAGGTTTTCAGACATCCTGAATGACCTTGACGGCATTTCGAACAAACAGTTGAGCAAAGAGCTCAAAGAGCTCGAAATGAATAAGCTGATCAAGCGGACGGTACTCGACACGCAGCCTGTGACGGTCCAGTACAATCTGACCGAATATGGCTGGACCCTGCAAGACCTCATACACGGCCTGGCAGCATGGGGCATGAAACATCGCCAGACGATCATGGCAGATTAATTGCGATTTTGATGTATTTTTAAAAAATCATTCGAAGTGAATATGATTTCTTTAAAAACTTTATGAATATATTCAAAATAGCACAGAATTGCCTCGTCGCCGGTCTTATCATCTCCTCGACTGGCCAGGCGGTGGACGCGCAGACCCGATCCTTAACCAGTTATGTAAACCCTTTTATCGGCTCGGAAGAACATGGGCACGTTTTTGTGGGGGCTAATGTGCCTTTTGGGGCTGTTCAGCTTGGGCCGACGCAGATCGGGCGCAGCTGGGATGAGTTCAAAGGCTGGGACTGGTGTTCGGGCTACAATTACATCAGCCAGGAAATCCTTGGTTTCACGCATACGCATTTGAGCGGGACGGGCATAGGCGATCTGAACGACCTGATGATCGTGCCCGCGAACGGGCGCCTGCAACTGCGCCCCATGCAGTTTGAAAAGCCGGAAACAGGCTACGGATCACTTTTTTCGAAACAGTCGGAACAGTGCCATCCGGGCTTTTACCAGGTTCATCTGGACAAATACGACGTGGACGCCCGGCTGACGGCGACCGAGCGGGTCGGTATTCATCAGTACCATTACAAGAAAACCGATCATGCACATATCCTGGTGGATCTGGGTTTTGCGATGAACTGGGATAGCCCGGTGAAGACATTCATCAAGCAAGTGAACGACTCCACTTTTACGGGTTACCGGTTTTCTACCGGCTGGTCGAAGGACCAGCGCCTGTACTTTGCGATCCGCACATCGCAGCCCATTCAGAAAGCGGAATTTTACAGTGACACCACGCTCCAGAGCGGCCGGCAGGTGGAGAGCAAGCACGCCAAAGCGGCATTGTATTTCGACGCTGCGCGGAATCCCGACATGGTCCTGAAAGTTGCCCTTTCGCCGGTAAGCGAGGAGAATGCATTGTCCAATATGGCTGCCGAAGCACCTTCCGGCAATTTTGAGGCTTACCGCCGCAAAGCCGACCAGGTATGGGAAAAATCGCTGGGCGCCGTCCAGGTAGAAACCCGCAACAATACGGATAAGGAGCTTTTTTACACGGCCCTTTACCACATGTTCCTCGGTCCGACGCTTTTCAACGACGCCAACAACGACTACCGCGGTACCGACAAGCAGGTTTACAAAAATGCGCCTTTTAAAAACCTCACTACCATGTCGCTATGGGACATTTACAGGGGCTGGGGACCTTTTATGTCGATTGTAAAACCGAGCCTGGTGAAGGATATTGCCGGCTCGATGCTGGCCATTCACGAGCAGCAGGGGCGCTTGCCGGTGTGGCCGCTGGTAGGCAGCGAAACGGATTGCATGGTGGGAAGCCCGGCCATCATTATCCTTGCGGATGCGTTCGGGAAGGGGCTCATCCCCGCCGGAGACCGTGAGCGTGTGTACGAGGCCATGAAGCACACCGCCACCCGCGATTCGATGGGCCTGCAGTACCTGAACAAGCTCAGCTACATCCCGGCCGATAAAATGCACGAATCCGTAGCGTGGGCTATGGAATACGCCATCGCTGATGCGGGTGTTGCCAAAGTGGCTGCCGCATTGGGCAAAAAAGCCGACGCCGCCTATTTCACGAAGAGAAGCCGGCTCTATCAGTTGTATTATGATAAGCAGACGGCCTTTTTCAACGGCCGCTTCGAAAACGGCCAGTTCCGCCGCCCGTTCGATCCATTCTTTTCCGTACCCGTAACCTCCGACTACACCGAGGGCAATGCATGGCAATACCTCTTCCTTGTGCCTCAGGATGTGCGTGGGCTGATAGGCCTGCTGGGCGGTGAAAAAACCTTCAAATCGCGGTTGGATAGCCTTTTTACGGTTTCTTCGGAGCTCCGCGAGGGGACTGCACCGGACATTTCGGGCCTGATAGGGCAGTATGCGCACGGAAACGAGCCGAGCCACCATATTACCTACCTCTACAACTACCTGGGCGAACCCTGGAAAACAGCCGATCTGGTACGCGAGGTAATGCAGAAATTTTACAGACCCACACCCAACGGCCTGAGCGGCAACGAGGATGTTGGCCAGATGAGCGCCTGGTATGCATTCAGTGCATTGGGCATGTACTCCGTCAACCCGATGGAAGGGAAATACGTTTTCGGTTCGCCTTTGTTCGATTCGGCTACGCTGCGGCTGGAAAACGGCAAGACATTTACCATTGAATCGAAGGATAACAGCAAGGACAACAAATACATCCAGAAAGTAGAACTGAATGGCAAGCCTTATCCCTACACCTACATTCGTCACACGGACTTGATGCAGGGCGGCAAGCTGGTGTTTTACATGGGTGCTACACCTGGTAAGACCTACGGGGTGAGCGCCGCAAGCCGGCCCTAATGTTGCCCGTACTTGCCCCAGGCGGGGGCGGTAACCTCCAAAGGAAATACCATCGAACAGATCATCGGCCTTCCCGATCATGGACAGCAGGTTGAACTGGAAGAAATTTTTCAGGTCATGCTCGACGAGTCATCCGGCAGTCAGGCATTGAAGTATGATATTTTGAATGGCTTACTGCTCGTGCTGGTCGCCTGCTTGATCGAATGCCTGCGGGTAGGGCAGACGCCGCCCATTTCAAGGGAAGCCGTGATCGTCTCTTCGTTCCTGACCAACCTGGAAAACAACTTTTGGTCACGGAAAAGGGTGTCCGAATACGCCTCTGAATTATTTGTCAGCCCCGGATACCTGTCGGAAGTCGTGCGGCGGGTGTCGGGCTACCCGGCCAAATTTTTCAAGAATTTTTCCGGGAGCAACTTCTCCAATTTCCGGGCAAGGCGCGCTGTTGGCTCTTAGCCGGTTAATCGGCGGGATTTCTACTAAAAAAGCCTTGATATGCACATTTTATGCCGGTGGGAACCGAACTAAATTGCTTTGCGATCGAAAGATCGGGGATAAGTACAGTTGTAGCAGGTAACGAAGCTGCTTTGCAGCCCAAGTTATTGAAGGGAGAAGCAATCCGCCAGGGTATCTTCTCCCTTGTGTTATTTCTTCTTTTTTCCGCTGGCTTTCGCTCTGGGATTGAAATCGAGGCACTGCTGCATCCAGAAAGTGAAATCCTTTTCACTGCGGACGTAATCGGGGCTGATATAGCCATATCCTGTGTACACCCTGCCGCCGCTGGTCATCGGGCGAAAGTCCTGCCGCTCGGCAAAGGTATCATGCAATGCGGGGTCAAAACGGACCATCATTTCGTCGCCGCTCACGCAAACGCACATTTTTTCATTCACCATAAAGGTAAGCCCCTTGAACATTTCCTTCTCTTCAATGTCCAGGCCGGGGATGTCGGCCAGGTACGCGCGGATGCGATCAGCCAGTTTCAGGTCGTAAGCCATTTGATATCTTGGTTAATTGCCCGTTGATGGACTTTGTCTTGACGAGATCTTTTCGGTTGACAATCAGTTCTTCGGTTTAAAGATACGCGATGTCGATCATGGAATGAACAAAAAAGAAATCCACCCCCATGAGGGATGGATTTACTTGTCTTTTACAAACCTAACTAAAATCGCACCCGTAGAGACGTGTAAACCAGCCGGGCAGTCGGCCGGCCGGCAGACGACGTCGGTACGCGATAATTGTTGCCCACAAATTAGCCGGATCCGCTGCGGGCGGCTAGTGATACATGCTGACATTCCCGGTTTTTGATGTAAGGTGAGTTATTGGAAGGATGAGTGCTCTGAAAGGTGCTCAATGGCAATGTTTTAGTCCTTTTTGCCCCTACAACCCGGTAACGGGAAGCTTTGCTCAGGTAATCACAAAATTCATTCATCTGACACAATTTCTCAGAATGGCGGTCTGTTTTCAGGCTTGTTTTGTGCTACCTGTTTAACACTTGTACATGCTTCAATCCTTCTCGTTACCAATAACTAACCAATCACATATGAAACAAAAATTACGGTTGATTGCCGCGATCACTGCCATGACTTGCGGTGGGTTGCTGCTAGGCTCTACCTGCTATGCGCAGGTCAAAATCGGGACAAACCCGACTTCTATCGATGGAAATGCTAACCTTGAAGTGGAGGCTTCCACCATCGGCAGAAAAGTGTCGGTCCACAAAACGACTGGAAAAGTGACCATCAAGGATGGTACGGAAGGCGCGGCGAAAGTACTGACCTCCGACGCGGGCGGTAATGCCGAATGGAAGGATATCCCGATCAGGGACCAAAAGGTTGAATATGCGTTCAGAGCGCGGAACGACGTAGCGGTAGACGTTCAGACAGGGAGCAACACGTACGTTTATGAGGGCTATGACCTGAAAACTGAAACGGCAGGCAACCGGTTCAACACGGGCGATCGGTTTAATTTTACCAGCGGCGTATTTACGGCGCTCAAAAAGGGATATTACCTTTTCAATGCGGGCATCAGGGTCGATATCAAAAACGGCACGACACCCGGCAGCCATCAGGTCACCGCGAGCGTCAAGAGGCGCAGTGCCGACGGCACGTTCAGCGATTACCGCGGAATTGTGAATGAAACCGAGCTTGTCAATGGAAAATACTCTTACAACGTCTCCACGCTTTATCTCCTCGAAGCGAACGACCAGGTGTATATCGACATCACCAGGGCGGTGCCGGGACGGGATTACAAAATCGTGAGCGGCTTTTTGGAGGGCGTTGCCATTGGTCTGTTTGAGTAGGACAACATATTCGATGAATTATGAGAAATGTTCGACTCCATTTTCTGACCAGTAGCGTCCGGTTGATGCTGATAATGACGTGTTGCCTGTGTGTGCGTCAAGCCATGGCCCAGGAGGGCAGTCTGGGCAATACAACGGTTTTCGGCGGTGCCCAAATGACCTTTTTCGGTAATCTGAACTTCCTCACGGGAGGTGTGCGCGTCCCGCCGGGCGTGATCCTGACCGAGCGTGCGCAGGGGAACCTCGGTGTGGTGAATTTTGTGGGAGATGGCATTACCGTCTCGGGTGCTACCAATATAAGGCACGTCGACGGCTACGTGCGGAAGTACGGGACTGGCCGGTTCGTTTTCCCGGTGGGCGATAACGGGCACGTGGGGCAGTTTGCCGCCACCGATGATAATGTGATGGGTGCTTACTTTTTTGCCAATCCCGGCGTGGCCGTTACCAGTGATGTATTTACAGGCCGGAATTATGCGCCGCTGCCCGGCGGGGCCCCATTCAACACGGCCAGCAAAGCCCGTTACATTGAGAACGTGAGCAATGTGGAATACTGGGATATCGACGGTCCCAACCCGACGAGCATTACGCTTACATGGGATGCAGAAAGCAATATCGCCGTTATGACGGGTAATAGCCTCACCAAGCTTTGCATCGTGGGCTGGAATGGAACGGAATGGTCGGTCATTCCCTCGACTGTGAATCCGACTTCTGTGCTGGGCGGGGCAAGTACCCTGGCTTCCGGCTCCATCACGACGAATGCGACGCTGGTTCCCGACACCTACTCGGCCTACACCCTTGCCTCCGCAGGGATCCCCAATCTCACGCCGACGACGGATATCAACAGCCTGAACTTTGTCAAGGGGGCGTCGCGCGATTTCGTGGTTAACATCTTCGAAGTCAATGGCACCGCCACGTCCGGCCGGATCAGGTTCAGGATCGTGAAACCCTCGGGCTTTACCATTACCTATCCTACATCTAGCGGCGTCTCCCAGGTTTTTGGCGGTACCGCGAATGAGAATGGGAACTGGGACTTTTCCGAAAATTCAGGCTTCGTCACCGTTACGGCAAAGGAAGGGATCAACATTGCGGCCAATGGACAAGCCGTGATCGGCTTTCATGTAGCCCGTAACGGAAATACCAGCGGCGGTACTACCCAAAACATCACCGCCACCATCGTGTCGGGATCCGGGGGGGAGATTAAAAATGATGATAACAGCGTCGTGACCAACATTTCCGCATTCTAGTTCTAATCAGCAAAACTCAATTTTATATGAAAAAAATTCTTCTAGCATGTGCCGTGTTCACAGTGGGCTTTTGGGTGCCGGATGCCAATGCGCAGGACGTGGATATCAATATTTTGCGCGATACAGCCGCCGTTGAGATAGGATTGCCCGGCAACATACTGGTTACCATCTGCAATGTGGACCCGAATGAAGGGCTCGAAGCACCGGCCAACAAACTCCGGCCGCTCATTTCCGTGAGTCCGATTGTGGAGATTATCGGGGCTGTCAACCTGGACAACTCGCCCCTCACCAATTGGAAAATCGTTTCGCAAGACGCGGAATCCATTATGCTTTTAAATACGGTTCCGTTGCCCAATGCGGAATGCTTTTCGTTTTATGTGGTCGTGAAGGGAAAAACCGAGAGTGATACCAAGGTCGTTACCGCGACGCTGGGCTTTCAGGGCCCGCAAACCCCCGGAAACCTGACCGGTAACGACAATAGCACCACTGGTGTGAAAGTGAGGCCCCCGTTACCGGTTACCCTGGTTTCTTTTGCAGCGGTGCGCGAAGGCCAGGCGAGTATGCTCAGGTGGTCCACTTCCGAAGAGGTAAATTCGGATTATTTTGAAGTACAGCACAGCACCGACGCGAAGAAATGGGCGAAACTGGGTGAGGTAAGGTCCCATGGAGAAAGCAGGGCCTTGCGCCATTACAGTTTTACCCACGAGAATCCCGCGGCGGGCGACAACTTTTATCGCTTGAAAATGGTGGATATCGACGAAACGTTCGCGTATAGTCGTATCCGTAGGCTTGGTTTCGACGCGGCCCATATGCTGTCGGTCACGACGTTCCCCAACCCGGTAAGTGATGAACTGGTGATCGACCACCACGATTGGGCCAGTGTAACGGGGCTGTCGCTGTTTGACAAAAGCGGGAAGAAAATTGCCTCGCAGGCACAAACGGCCTCGAACGTGTTGGACGTAAGCTCATTCTCATCGGGTGCTTACGTACTGCAAATTGCCCATAAGGACGGTTCCGTTCTTTCCAGAAAGATTTTAATCGTGCATTGATTTTGCAGCGAGCGGAGCAGAGGCAGCAGCCAGGCCCGCTAATGCGATTCAATTTCATAAGACCTCCGCTCGATAACCAGCCAGCAGCTCGTGACGAGCGGTTAGTAAAGGGTTAGAGTTGTGGATAAAGCGTTGAGTAATCATAATGGGTACGCGGGTTCGCGTACTCATTTTTTTGTTTATGCGCTATTACATCCGAAGAGCCGGGCATAAAAAACGCCGGCAGTTCGTGCCGGCGGGATGATTAGAAGGGGCTTGTTATCGGAACTTGCTGTGTTTCCGGCCGTAGGTGAAATAAATGGCATTGTTTGCCTTGGCAGCGCCCCGATGCCCATTGCCGTGAGGCTGCCCCTGCCGAGGACGCGATTGAGTTGACTTTTTTGTATATCCTGTTCGTATGCTTCAAGTGGCTTCTTGCGCCAGACACTGCTGCCCATAGTTCATTTATTTAGTGATGGTGATTTAATAGTGGTGAATTTTGGTGTCTTGCAGTCAGGGTTGCCGGATGGCGGTGATGTCGCCCTCCGGCATGCTGATTTTCAGACCGTGCACTTGTTCGGTTTTAGTTCTAAAAAAATGGACTTTTTCCCCGTTCTCAACGATCATCAGCTGATCCGGGACTTCTGTAGTGGCGAGTTGAAGGGTTTGCTGGCCGTCGGCAGCTCCATATAATTTGCCGTTTTCCTTCCATATTTTGATCGCACTGATCCCATTAGCGGGTTCTACTTTATAGGTACCGGCATAATCGGTCAGTACCGTTGCACGGGCCCGGAGCGCTTCCAGTTTCAGGCCGCTTAACGGCATATAATATACGTTTTCGATCCGCTTCCCGTTCTCCACGCGTGTCCGGGCAAAGTAGAAGGTCTTGGAATGCGGATCGACCATCGGGCAAAACATCGAACCGGCGGGATCCGAGCTCACCGGAAGTTCCATAGGACTGCTCCACCGGCCATTGATCTGATACGAAATCATAAAACTTTGGGCATTGGGAATACCGGAGGCGTAGATGAGGTAACTTTCGTCGGGCGCGATATAGGGATTGGAATCGCTGCCGGGCGAATTTACTTCGGCTCCCAGGTTGACGGGCGTCTGATAAGTTCCGTCAACGAAACGCGACACATAAATGTCCATTCCGCCGATCCCGCCGGCGCGGCGCGACCCGAAATATACATTGCCTGACGAGGCCATTCCGGCATAGACGTCCGCCGAATCGGAATTGATCGCATTGGATAACACAAATGGCGCGCCCCATCCCCCGGGCGTCTTTTTACAGGCCCAAACATTAAAATCTCCCGCAGCGGTTTCGCCGGGCAGCGGCCGGTTGGAGTTGAATAGTACCAGACTGCCGTCCGGGGCTACCACGGGGTCGATGTCGTTGTAACGGGAATCCGAAAATGAGAAAGGCGCGGTTTCGGGCTGCTGCCAACGTCCGTTTTTCTTTTCAGATTGAAGGATGATGAGTTTTTCCCTCCCGCCGAATGATTTGACAAAGAAGCTTGTCCGGCCGTCGGGCGTAAGGGCCAGGCCAAAGACGTCGCCGGGGTGTGCTGAATCCCACGCAAATAGCTGTTAGCGAGGTTCATTGCAGTGATACCCGTTTTCGGTTAATTTTTTAGTCAGATAATCATAAAAATACCTCAGGTAATCATAATTCCGTGGTCACTTCGTCAGTCAGTTCATTGCTTTGGAAACCCCGAAACGACGATCTGCTCAAAAACCTAACAACCGTGCCTGTGAATTCACTCACCGCGATACGAAGTATGCCGACATTTTGCCGGCGACTTTTACGCCCGCCGGTGCTGCGGGTTTCAGGCATTCCAGAAGCCATGGAATCCATTTTAATTTTAGTTTTTATGATTTACAAAGTGCTGATAGCGGATGACGAATCGGTGTCCCGCCGGGTCGTGCGGAATCTGTTGGAAAGAGAGAAAGGGATAGAAATTGTGGCGGAGGCTGCCAGCGGAACCGAGGCGTTGGGAAAGATTTTACATTACAAACCCGACATCATTTACCTGGATATCCGGCTACCCGAAGCAGACGGTTTTGAGATTTTGAAGGAAATAGCGGGTTTCCACCGGCCGGCTGTCGTATTCACGACCATTTACACGCAGTATGCCATTCAGGCATTCGAAGTGGCGGCATCGGACTATCTGGTGAAGCCTTTCAGCGAGCTTCGGTTCAAGAAGTCCCTCGAACGGGCGAAGCAGACATTGTCGCTCAGCCAATCCAAAGAGGCCGATAACCCTGCGGCGCGCCGCACGCGGGAGCCGAAATACCTCAAACGGATCCTCGTGAAAGAAAAGCAGAAGCAGCTTTTCGTCAACCTCGATAATGTCTTCTACATCCAGGCCGAGGGCAATTACCTGGCCCTGCACACCGAAAACAGGAAGTACATGATCTGTGAAAAGCTTTTCCAGCTGGAAGAACGGCTTAATCCAGCGGATTTTGCGCGTATCAGCCGCTCGCACCTCATTAACCTGGCCCACGTCCGTGAAATTGAGAGCTATTTTAACGGGGAATTTTTCGTGTTCCTCAACAACTGCACCCGGCTGAAATGGACCCGGTTTTACAAGGATAACCTCAAATTTTTCTATGTACGCGAAGTCTAGGCTTCATAAAACTTTTTTTTAAACTCAAATAATTGAAACGGATGATTGACAAGATGATCGAAAACATGCCCGCTAAAACAGGAAAGTCGCTGACCGAGTGGATGCAGCTGCTGAACGAAAAACGGGAACCCGGTGCCAGGCACAAAGAGCTGGTCGACATGCTGATGAAAGACCATAACCTCGGCATGAACTATGCGGACATCGTCGTGCACAAGCTCAATGGAACGGATTCCGGTTCCATGGATTCGGATGAGCTCATCGAACGCCAGTATGCAGGAAAGGAAAACCTCCGGCCGATCTACGACGCGCTGATGTTCCATATCCTGTCGCTGGGCGACGATATCGAAATCGCGCCCAAGAAAGCCTATGTAAGCTTGCGCCGCAAAAAGCAGTTCGCATGTCTGAAACCTGCCACCAGGACCCGGTTCGAACTGGAACTGATCCTGAAAGGGCAGGAGCCGAAGGGGATTTTGCAGCTGATCCCGGGCGCGGGGGCCATGTGTACGCACAAAATCAATATCGAAACGTCAGATCAGGTGTCCCGGGAGGTGCTGGACTGGTTCGAACTCGCCTATTCAAAAGCCATTTAATAGCTAGCCATGAAACCAAAATTACTGATCAGGATTGCAGCAGGCTGCACGCTTTTTTTCGCTCTGGGACATTCGATCGGGCATTCGACCCGCCGGGAAGCTACCGATGCCCGGTCGATCGAAGTATGGAGGATCGTTCGGGAGCACAAATTCAATGTTTTCGGCGAAATGCGGAGTATCGATGAAAACTACACGGGTATGAGCCTGAACTTTATTTTTACGCTGCTGGCATTCACGGTGCTGCTCTGGCTGCTATCTTACCGCATCCGGCGTGATCCCGTCGGGGTTAAATGGTGCATTCTGCCGATTTTGCTGGCGGCGTTCGGGTATGCCGTCACTTCGTACCTGTACTTTTTCATGGTACCTGCGGTGACGTCCTTCCTCGCCGGTATTTTATTGACGATGGCATTTTTCCAACTCAAAGAAGATCAGTCGTAGTGGGCCAGCCGGCTCACCCGGCTGAACAATTCGTCGTAATTCCTGACATTCAGCTTCGAAACCAGCCGGACCGCCAGGCGTTCGACAACGGCATGTTTCTCACCCAGCGAATGCGCGATCGATTCCGTACTTTTTCCCTTGGCGAGCTGGCAGGCTATCCGGAACTCACGGTAGGTGAGGTTGGCGATGCCGGTGAAGTGATTTGGGTGGGGTTCTTGGTAAATAGCGCGCAGAATGGCATCACTGAATGCCTGGCACAAATAGCGTCGCCCGCTCAGGACGTCCCCCACGCAGCGCACGATCTCGGTACAATCCGTGCTTTTGGCGACATAGCCGTCCAGTTCGAGGCGGATGTAGGACAAAACGATCTCGCTGCGCAGGCTTTCGCTGTAAACGACCACCGGGGTGTCGGGAAAGGTTGCCCTCACCTGGCCCAATACCGTCTCAAAGTCGGGAAAGCGCCGTTTGCTCAGACCGAGAATAACCAGGTCGGGATTTTTACGTCGTTGGCGAAACTCTAACCCATTCGGGTCTGCCGCTTCGATAAAGTCGGCTTTTTTTAACTGGTTTCGTAGCAGAATCATCAAGCCCGTCCGGAGGATCGGAAAGCGATCGATAATGGCGATGGTTGGCATAGGGCACGGGGAGCTAAGTGAAAAAGACGGCGGAACGGCTGCCGCCTTTTCGTACTTCGATGTAGCAGGTTAAAAATGGTATCGGTCCTGTCGGATCAGGATTAAAACTAACAACATACGAGCGCCTCTCTTACCGGTATTTGACCATGTGAATGTAAAAAAGTATGAGCTGAGGCCTGGCGGCAGTTTTATGGGCTTCGCCGCATTTTGCCGTAGGCTTTCAAAGTTTTCTGGTTGATTTCAAATGCGTCGCGGCTCAGCTTGTGCCATTTCTCCCTGATGATCTTCCGTTGCTTTTTCCGCTCCTCATGCTTTTGATTGATCGCCAGGCGAACCTCTTCCAGCGCCCGGACCTCGTCGTTTTTGCCGGCCGACTGTGCTTTCCTGCTCTCGGCATTCAGCACGCGGATGGCTTTCAATACCATATTCGCATCGCAAAGCCAGGCTTTGTTGTAAGCCTCCGCGTAGCAATTGGCCGCTTCCCAGGTTTTGGCGGCCGCGCGGTTCTGTTCCTGGAAATAGGTATCGAGTGCCGATTGTGTTCGGGCGTCAAAGTAAATTCCTCCGCCGGCCTCGGCGATCCGTTTCAGCTGCTGTGCATCGCTGCCCGGCACATTGAAACCCACGACATCGATGGTAACAGCAAAGCCCGAGCTGTGTAATTGCCGCGCTACGCTCACTGGATCGCCGCCGCAGGTCTCCACGCCGTCGGAAACCATGATGATCCGGTTACGTCCCTTACGGTCGGTACCGAAGGTTTGTTTTGCTTTTTCCAGTGCGGACGCGATCGGGGTCCATCCGGTTGGCGAAAACCGGTTGATGATCGTGTTGGCGTTGGCCTCGCTCAGGTTTCCGATCGGCGCCATCACCTCGATCCCGGCGCAGCTTTCAGCCTTGCCCGACTGTTCGTTGTTACCCTGGTGCCCGTATACCAGCAATCCCAGCCGGATCGATTCCGGTACGCTGGACGCGTATTTCAGCAGCGACATTTTCGCAATGTCGATCTTCGGGACGCCTCCCAGGCGGGCGGCCATCGATCCGGAAACATCCAGCATCAGTAATGTGTTGACGCTCAGATCGAGGTCGGCACCCGGAACGCCTTCGCCGCAGGCAGCTTCCGGATTGCAGTCTTCTCCTGCCGGGTTATATCCCGATTCTTTTTCGATGAAGTCGGGAATGCCGTTTTGGTCGCTGTCGACCTGCCATTCGTCGCCCAGAACAGCTACGTTTAATTGACCTGCGTCTGGGCCTGTGATTTCCTGTTGTTCTTCGGAAACATTATTCTTTTCGTCACCGGATGTGTACCCGCAGCCTAGCCATAGCGTCGCGGAGAGTGAGATGACGGCGACCGCCGTGAGAGTTCTCTTCGTCATAGTTTTGGTTTGTGAATGGATGAGCTTTCGCGCAAGCAAACCAGCGGGCGGCTAATCGCCGAGAGCAAATTGACGGCCGGAAAGCATTTGCTGACCACCTGACCGAATTGCAGTGCGAGTAGTTGCGCAACCGGAGGTTCTGGACTGACCGGTACGGCTACGGACAGGGTGGGCTGGCTATTGGGTTTACGTCCTGAAATTGTATCTTAAACAAGGAAATACTCAGGTCACGTAAAAAACGGGTTGGATAATCAAAATCAGTCACCGTAAATCTTCACCGGCAGCTTTTTTTGAACAATTTGGAACAATGTATCAGATCAAACAAATACTGGATATGGCGGGCGTGCCGTTGTCTCCGCAAAAATATTGGCGGCTGACCATCGCATTCTGGGGGAGTTTCGCAGCCATATCTTACGGACAGGGTGTGCTCACCGCGTTGGTTACCGGCCGCACGCGCCTGTACACGGAGACTGTCCAGTGGTTTATCCATTGGGGATTATGGATACTCATCACTCCGGTCATACTGATCGCCGCCCACCATTTCCCGGTAGTCAACCGGAGCCCGTGGAAGCTTGTGCGCGTCATCGGCATCCATTTGGTTTTTCTTACGGTAATCTTCGCGTCGCTCACTTTCATCGAGTTCCTGATCGTGCGCGAACTGTATCTGTGGGAAGCAGGGCAGGATACGACGGTGGAGCAGGTAGTGCTGAAATCGATCAACACGTATGTATTTCGCGTCGCGATCTACATGCTGATCGTGCTGGGCTACAACATTGCCCAGTACATTCACCGCAACCAGCAGTTGAAAAACCAGAATTCGGCCTATCAGCTGAAAACCGCACAGTTGCAGGGGGAGCTGACAATGGCGCAGTTACAGGCCCTTAAAATGCAGCTGAAACCTCATTTTCTCTTCAATACTCTGAATTCGCTGGTAGGGCTGATGATGATGCGGGAGAATAAGAAGGCTATCAATATGGTCAATTCGCTGAGCACATTGCTAAGGACGCTGGTTGATACCAAGGATGTGGTGCAGGTGCCGCTGTGTCAGGAAGTAGAGTTTGCCAAAGAGTACCTGTACATTCAGCAGATCCGTTTCGAAGACCGGCTCAGCATTGAATGGGACCTGCACGAAGACACCGCTTCGGCCCTCGTTCCGCAATACATTTTACAGCCATTGATCGAAAACTCGGTCATTCACGGCATCGAGAAGCTTTCCCGGCCGGCGGTGATCCGCATATCCACCGGGTTTCAGCACGACAGCCTGCGGATCGAAGTCCTGGACAATGGCGTCGGTTTTAATCAGAAGGCACGATCAGGCAGGCAGGGCGTCGGGATCTCGATCGTCCGGCAGCGACTGGACCGGCTATACGGCCAGGACGCGAGCCTGACATACGAGTCGCCCGAGCGCGGCGGGACGCTGGCTGTCTTGTCGTTACCGCTTTCAACGCATTCCCAAAACGTGGCATTATACTATGAAGTTTAAGACCATTATCGTCGACGATGAACCGCTGGCCAGGCACATTGTGCGTACTATGCTGACCGACGACCCGGAAATAGAGATCGTGGATGAAGCCACCAATGGCAACGAAGCCACCTTGTCGATCCTGCACCACAAGCCGGAAATCGTATTTCTGGACATTCAGATGTCGGAAGCCGACGGTTTCCAGGTGATCAGCGAAGTGTGGCAGTATCACCAGCCGGCGGTCATATTCACTACGGCTTTCGATCAATATGCGATCCGTGCATTTGAAGTGGCAGCCGTGGATTATTTGTTGAAACCATTCACCGAGATCAGGTTCCGCCAGGCGCTGGCCCGCACAAAAGCCAATATCGCCAAGGCGAGTAACAGCGAGCTGCAAATGCTCCTCGCTTCCCTGGAAAAGACTTCCAAGGAATCGTTTCCGAAGAGGATCCTGGTGAAGGAAAGGCAGCGCCAGTATTTCGTGGCGGTAAACGACATATTCTATTGTGAAGCGGACGGGAACTACATCCATCTTTTCACGGCTACCAAAAAGCACACGGTACACGGCACGCTGGGCCAGATGGAATCACAGCTCGACCCGTCGGATTTCGTGCGGATCAACCGGTCGAATATCGTCAATCTCGCCCATGTGAAGGAATTGGAGAGCTATTTCAACAGCGAGTTCTTTGTCACCATGAACAATGCGGCACGCCTGAAATGGACCCGTTTTTACCGCGATAACCTGGATGCATTCTATTCCAGAGGCAGTTAGGCACGGTTAGGGGGAAACGGACATTTGAAATTGCCTACACCAGCAGGGCGTTTTGCTCCGCCGGGAGTTTTCCCCGCAGCAGGCTGTCGATGCTCCGCAGGGTGACCTGGGCAATCTCCGTCAAAGCCTCTTCGGTAAAAAAGGCCTGGTGGGCAGTTACCAGCACATTCGGAAAGCTCATCAGGCGCTGGATTGTGTCATCCTCGATGATACTTTCGGACAGGTCCTTGAAAAACAACTTCTCTTCCTGCTCGTACACGTCGATAGCCAGGTTGGCCAGGTGCTTGTTTTTAAGCGCTTCAATCGCATGGGCGGTATTGACCAGCCCGCCGCGGCTGGTGTTGATCAGCGTGACGCCCGGCTTCATCATGGCGAGGGTCTTTTCGTTGATCAGGTAATGCGTATCGGGGTTGAGCGGGCAGTGGAGGGAAACGACATCCGATGCGCTCAATACCTCCTCTAATGTACCGTATTCGATCCCGGCGGATTGAAGCCCCGGATTCGGAAACAAATCGAATGCGAGTACCCGGCAGCCAAAGCCGTTGATGATCCGGCAAAACGCGCCGCCTATTTTACCCGTGCCGACTACCCCAACCGTTTTGCCGTGTAAATTGAAACCGAGCAGCCCGTTCAGCGAAAAGTTCTGCTCGCGGACGCGGTTATATGCCTTGTGCGTCTTGCGTATGAGTGTGAGCAGCATCGCCACCGTATGCTCGGCCACCGCCTCGGGCGAGTACTCGGGCACCCGGCATACGCGCATCCCATGCGCGCGCGCCGCGTCAAGGTCCACATTGTTGAAGCCGGCACAGCGCAGGGCAATGATCTTAACCCCTTTCGCGTGCAGCACCGAAATGACTTCCGCATTCACTTTATCATTGACGAACACGCAAACCGCCTCCTGGCCATCCACGGCATTCACGATATGCGGCCCCAGGTGCGTTTCCAGGTATTCAATTTCAAAACCGTAGGGCTTGTTGTAAGCGTCAAAAAACTGCCTGTCGTAGGGCTTGGCGGAAAAGAACAGGATTTTCATGCGGTTTTATGAATACTCTTGAATAACAAATCGGTTAAAAACTGGACGACAAACGCGCGGTCGTTCCCGGTCTCGTTGTCGGTAAGCCTGGGCAGATAACTGCAAAAGAACTGCTGGTAATGCGACGTTTCGATCAGCGTGCTGCTCAGCGACCGCGGGTAAGGATAGGAGGCATTGTATTCGGTAATGACCTCGGCAATCCTCGCGCAAAGATCTTTATACGGTTTGAAAACCTCAAACTTGTTGATTTCCCTTACTTCTTTGACAAGATACACTTTACTGCTTTCACTGATGATGATCTGGTTCAGGTATTCGACATTATAGTTCAATGCGCCGCCGCTTTGCGGCAGTTCCTGCGTAAGGAGCTCGATGATTACATGCAGTTTCTGCGTAGGGTCATCCACGTTCTGCAACTTGAACATCACCAGAAATTCCATGTAGCTCCAGTACCAGTTCAGTATGTACAGCAGCAGCCGGTGTTTGTTTTCAAAATACCGGTAGACGGTGGCTTCGGTGGTCTTGACCTGGGCAGCCAGCTTTTTGAATGTAAAATGTTCGAAGCCAACATCATATATCAGGTCGATGGCATTCTTGACCAGCTTCTTGCCCGTCTCGCTGCTTTCGGGGTCTTTCAGAAAGACCTTCTCATTCAAATGAAAACTAACCTGGAAATCCATATTAAATAAATATTTACACTAAGCTACTAAAAGGCAGAAAGCAATAGCTAATGTATTAAGAAAAAATATCATTGCATATATTAGCGATAGTATTACTATCGTTTAAAAAAGTGTTAATATCTTTGTTGCAAACTCAACCCGGTTATGGAAAATACACCTCCTTTTAAGCGATTATGGAACCTGATCGTCCTGGACCGATCGGACATCATAGCGATCTATTTCTACGCCATCCTGACTGGTCTCGTCAATTTGAGTCTGCCGCTGGGGATCCAGGCTATCATCGGATTTGTGCTGGGCGGCTCGATGGTTACCTCCATTTATGTGCTGATCAGCCTGGTAGTGGCCGGGACGGTGGTGGTGGGCCTGATGCAGATCAATCAAATGAAGATCGTTGAAAAAATCAAGCAGAAGATCTTCGTCCGCTACGCATTCGACTTCGCCGACAAGATCCCGCGGTTCGACCTCTTTAAGACGGATAATTTTTACCTTCCCGAGAAGGTCAACCGGTTTTTCGATGTCCTCAACGTCCAGAAAGGTTTATCCAAACTCCTCCTTGACGTTCCGGCTGCCAGCATCCAGATTATCTTCGGCCTCATCTTGCTGGCCCTTTACCATCCCTTCTTCATTGTATTCGGCCTCACGCTCGTCGTCATTCTGACGCTCATTTTCCGGCTTACCGGCACGAGCGGACTCCAGACGAGTATGGAGGAAAGCGGCCACAAATACAAAACCGTGGCCTGGCTGCAGGAAATGGCCCGGGTGATCAACCCCTTTAAGCTCAGCTACGACACGAATTTCAACCTCGCCCGGACAGACGTCCATGTCAACAAATACCTGAATTCCCGTACGGAGCACTTTTCGGTGCTGCTTTTTCAATACAAGACGCTGGTTATGACGAAGGTCGCCATTACTACGGCCATGCTGGGCGGCGGGGCGTTCCTGTTGCTTCGGCAGCAGTTGAATATCGGTGAGTTTATCGCGGCCGAAATCGTGGTGCTGGCAGTGATCAACGCGGTCGAAAAACTGATTGTGAACCTCGATAGCGTCTACGACGTGGTTACAGGTCTCGAAAAGCTGGCTTCGGTAACCGAAAACCTCTCTGAGAACGAGGGTAAGCTCTCCATCGATCCGGCCGGAAAAGGCGTGGCGATCGAACTGCAGAATTTTGGGTTTTCATTTCGCGACGACCGGGCGCTTTTCCGCGACGTCGACTTGCAGATCCCGGCCGGAAGCCTCGTCGGTATTTCCAGCATGGGGCAATCGGGCAAATCCACATTCCTCAAAATCCTGGCCGGTCATTACCAGCACTTCTCCGGCTCGCTGCTGTTCAACAAAGTTCCCCTCAGCAACTACCGGCTGGCCACGCTCCGCATGAAAATGGGGCTATACCTCAACCAGCGCGAGGTTTTCATCGGGACGGTTTGGGACAACATCATCGACGGCCGCAGCCAGATCACCTCGGAAGAGATCATCGACCTGGCCGAGCAATGCGGGCTGTCGGGCTTCCTCGACCAGCTTCCCGAAGGATTCCAGACCCAGGTGGCGCCCAACGGCAAGAACCTGCCGGGACATTATATCAAACGTATTTCGTTACTGAGGGCATTGCTCAACAAGCCTTCGCTGCTGCTGCTGGAAGATCCGTTCGATGGGCTGGCGGGGCATGAAAGGCAGAAATTGATGCAATACCTCACCAGCAAGCCCCATCGTGCCACGATCATCGTGGCCACCGGCGACGCCGCTTTCCTCCAAGCGTGCGACTATCAGATTTTGCTCAGCAATGGCACTGCAACACTAACCGAGAACTTCGACAATGGATCAGGCGAACTATAAAATACCTCTCAAATCGTTCGAAGCGATTTACATGCGCGGGCATGAAAGCAAAGTCCGCTACTGGTTCTACGGAATCATCATTCTCCTCGTACTGGGACTGTTCCTGCCGTGGACGCAGAATATCAAGGCACGCGGCTCTATCACGACCCTGCTTCAGGAGCAGCGTCCGCAGGATATCAATTCGCCCATTCCGGGCCGTATCGCCAGGTGGTATGTGAAGGAGGGGGATTTCGTTCAGAAGGGCGACACGATCGTCCAGCTCTCCGAGATCAAGGAAGACTACCTGGACCCCAATCTCGTAAACCGCACCCAGCAGCAGGTAGACGCCAAAAAGGGTTCCATTCGCTATTACCGGAGCAAAGCGGCCACCGCCGAGTCCCAGATCAGGGCATTGGAGGCGTCCCAAAAGCTGAAAATCCAGCAATTGAAAAACAAGCTCGGCCAGCTGGACAGCAAACTGGCCAGCGAGCAGGCGGAGCTGGAAGCGGCCAATAACGAATTTAACCTGGCCAAAGACCAGTACGAGCGACAGGAAAAAATGCACCAGGAAGGGCTGGTTTCCAAAACCCAGCTTCAGCAGCGCAATACCTCATTCCGGAATGCCATGGCCAAACGCGTGGCAGCAGAAAACAAGGTAGCACAGACGAAACAGGAAATCCTCATTACGCAGATCGAGCAGAACGGGGTGGAACAGGAGTATGCCGAGAAGATCAGCAAGACCGAGGGCGAACGGCTGCAAAGCCTCAGCAACATTGCTTCCGGGGAAGGTGAAATGGCGAAACTGGAAAACCAGGTTGCCAACTACACGATCCGGAACGGTATGTACATCATTACCGCACCGCAGGATGGGCAGATCGTTCAGGCCAACAAGGCTGGTATCGGCGAAATCCTTAAGGATGGCGAACAGATTACCGTGATCGTGCCTACACGCACCCAGTACGCCGTGGAAATGTACGTACGTCCGGTAGACCTTCCGCTGATCAGCGTGGGGCAGAAGGTGCGGTTCATGTTCGACGGCTTCCCCGCGATCATATTCAGTGGATGGCCCGAGAACAGCTATGGTACTTTCGGAGGAAAAGTAGTTGCCTATGAGCACACGATCAGCCCCAACGGGCTTTTCAGGGTACTGGTGGCGGAAGACGCCGACGACCGACCGTGGCCGAAGCAGCTGAAACTTGGTACTGGTGCCCAGGCCATTGCATTGCTCAAAGATGTGCCGGTCTGGTACGAACTGTGGCGTAATATCAATGGCTTCCCGCCTGACTACTATGTGCTGAAAGAGCCGGCCGGAAAGGAGAAGAAAAAATGACGCGCCCGCTTATGAGAACAATCGTAATTCATCTGGGGCTGGCGGTGGCTATGGCGCTGTCCGTCCCGGCATTGGCCCAGGATTCCACCCGCACCCTGAGCGGCGGGCAGGTGCTGGAGCTCGTCCGCAAGTTCCATCCCGTTGCCCGGCAGGCCCGCATCCATGTCGACAAGGCCCAGGCCGACCTGCTCGTTGCGCGCGGCGGGTTCGACCCCGTGCTGGGCGCGTATGTCGCCCGCAAGCGGTTCGGCGGAACGGAATATTACAACCGCACTTCCCCCGAGATCGTGATTCCTACCTGGTACGGCATCGAGGTGTACAGCGGGATCGACAACTATACGGGCGAGCGCCTGGACCCCACGATGTCCAAAGGGCAATCGTCCTTCATCGGAGCGAGCATTCCACTCGCCAAAGACCTGCTGATGGATAAGCGCCGGGCGTATTTGAAACAGGCCAGAATATTCACATCCATGGCCGAAACAGAGCAGCGGCTCTTTGTCAACGACCTGTTGATGGAAGCCATGGAAGCCTATTGGGGCTGGGTGAGCAGCTATAATCTGTATCAGGTAATGAAGACGGCGGTAGCCATTAACGTGGAAAGGGTGGACCTTGTGCGCAGGTCATTCGAGAATGGCGAGCGTGCGGCGATCGATACCGTCGAGGCATTGGCGCAACTGCAAAGCATTCAATACCAGGAAACACAGTACCGCATGCAATTCCGCAACGCGGGGCTCACGCTTTCCAGCTTCCTGTGGACCGACTCGGGTGCACCTTACAACCTTCCGGAGGATGTTTCGCCGCCTGCCGGCTGGGACAATCAGCTGGTGCTGGCCGACATGGAGCTCGATCTGAACGCATTGCTGACGATCGCGGAAAATTCGCATCCGGCATTGCGTGTGTACGACTACAAACTGCGCGCACTGGACGTGGAAAAGAAATTGAAATTCCAGGGATTGCTGCCCAAAGCCGATTTTCGCTACAACCACCTCAGTAAAGGGTACAATGCGTTTGCAGGCATTGCCGAATCGTCTGCGCTCGGAAACAATTATCAGTACGGGTTCAAATTCGAAATACCGCTGCGGCTTTCCGCGGGACGGGGTGAGTACCGTAAAGCGGGTTTGAAAATCATGGAAACACGACTGGACCAGGCGCAGAAGCAGCTGGACCTGCAAGTGAAAATCAGGCAGTACCACAACGAATACACGGTGCTGAAAGAGCAGATCGGCTTGCAATCGCTTAATTTCAGCAACTACCAGAAGCTGCTCGAAGCGGAGCAAACACGGTTGGGAAATGGGGAAAGTTCGCTCTTTCTGGTCAACAGCCGGGAAACCAAATTGCTCGAAGCGCAGCAGAAGCTGATCGAACTGAAAGCCAAGTTTTTCAAGACCGCCTACGCGGTGCAGTGGACGGCCGGTTTGCTGAATTAATCACCGGCCGGTCCTTTTTTTCCGCATAGCGCGGCCCCATTGCGTCAGAGTAAATAGGCGGTTGTGGCGTCTCTTAATGCGGATAAACTAACCCGACCCACCCACATTGCCTGAATTAACCCCACAAGAGCTCTGGAAGATGTTTCAGGATGGCGATGAAGAAGCCTATACGAAACTTTACCGGCTCTATATCAAAGATATGTACCGTTACGGATCCAGCCTCGTGGCGGCATCCGATGCGTTTGTAATGGACTGTATCCACGATGTTTTTACAGAAATGTGGGTAAAGCGCGAGCGGCTTTCGGTACCGGTCCATGTGAAATATTACCTGCTCAAAGCATTGAAGACCCGGATTATCCATCTTCTGGAACGAAAGGAGCGGCCTTTTACGCCCTTGTCGGAAATCGATCTGGAAATCTTCGACCCGGAAGATTTTGAGATACTCGAAGAGCTGGATATGGCAGCATCCAGGCAGGACAAGCTCACCACGCTTATTTCCAGGCTGCCGCAGCGCCAGCAGGAGGCGATCAAGCTGCGGTTTATCGAAAACCTGAATTACAGTCAGATCGGCGACATCCTGCAAATGAATACCCAATCCGCCAAAAACCTTGTTTTTCGTGCGGTAGAAAAGCTTCGCGGCTGGATTATCCTCCCGGTTATTCACTTTTTTAATATTTTTTTGGGTTAAACTGAGTACTATTTGCGGATGGCGTCATCTATGTATGAATCAGCACAACGCATTGTACCTTGGACCAGACATTGGATAACTACGTCGCCGCCGACTTTCTGCTATCAGACGACTTCGTCGGCCATCAGTTGGAGCCCACTCCGGAAACGGCTCTGCGGTGGGACGCGTGGCTGGCGGGCAACCCGCCCAACCTGCATGAATGGAAACGGGCGGTATACCTGCTGGACTCCATCCGGCTGGGACTGAGCGGGTATGCCGGGCATGTGATCTCCGACGAAGTGATTGAATCCCTGCTGGCCAGGATCCGGGAAACCAACGCGCGGCAGGCCGTTCCGTTGCGCAGAATAAGTTATTCGAAATGGATTGCAGCGGCTATGTTGCTGCTTTTGAGTGGATTACTGGCCTACTGGTGGCTGGGCAGGAAGGGCTCCGAAAGCTACTATGCCAACCGGATGGCTGGTTTGCACGCGGAGCTCACGGAACGCGTCAACTCGGGCAGCAGCGTCGAAACGATCGTACTGTCAGACAGCTCGGTAGTGCGGCTCACACCCGGCAGCAGGATCAGTTACAAGCCCTCGTTCGACGCCGCCAGAAGGGAGGTTTACCTCTCCGGCGAAGCGGATTTCAAAGTTGCCCGTGATGGCCGGCGGCCTTTCCTGGTGTATGCCAATGAGGTGGTGACCCGCGTACTGGGTACGCAGTTTACGGTAAGGGCCTTCGATGCGGAGGCCCAGGTGCTGGTGAATGTGTCGTCCGGGCAAGTGTCGGTGTCGAAGGATGACGGTCCGGTCGCGAAGGATCAGCTGCAGTCCAGAAGCGGGTTGCTGCTGCTGCCCAATCAGCAGGCCGTGTTTTCGCGGCAGGCGGATGAGTTCAGCAAGTCGATCGTCCCGGAGCCGCGGGTGATCGCCCCCGCGAGGCAAATGCCTTCGTTCGAATATGATGCCGTGCCTGTCAGCCAGGTCATACGCGAATTGGAAGGGGCGTACGGGATTTCCATTGTGTATAACAAGGAACAATTGCAAAATTGTCAACTCAGCGCATCGCTTAAAACCGAAACTTTTGAAGAAAAAATCCGCGTCATTTGCGCGACGATCAATGCGGACTACCAGAAACTCGACGGCCAGGTAGTCATTCACGGCGGTGAATGCCGGTAACCGGTGATTCTTCCTGTATTTCCACAGTTCCCGTCAGCGGACGGGATTGCTCAGCTATTGCCCACATCTAACCCTAATAACGGATATTATGAAAAAACTTGCCGCACGCAATGCATTCATTGGCATGAGGACCATCGTCGGTGCCCTGTTGCTGGTGCTTGGAATGATCCATATTTCCTGGGCCCGAAGTCCCGTCGGACAGGAGCTCCTTAGTAAAAGTATATCCGTAACCGTTCAGGCCAAAAGCCTTAAATCGGTGCTGCACCTGATCGAGAAACAGGCAGAGATCAAATTCTCGTACAGTCCCCAGGTGGTGCCGGTCCAGGAGCGTGTCACATTGAGTGCCGACAACCGCAGCCTGGGCGAAGTGCTGGACCTGATCCTGAAACCGATGCAGGTTCGCTATGTGGTGGCCGGAAGGCAGATCATCCTTTCGCGGTCGGAGCCGGAACCGAAATCGGGCGGCCTCTCGCCCGACCAGGGCAGGGGAGTCTCACCCGCCCGGCCGCAGGAACGGAAGGTGGAGGGCATCGTGACGGACGATGCAGGTGCGGGGCTGCCGGGTGTGAGCGTGGTCGTGAAGGGGACGCAGTTTGGGACGGTGACGGACGTGGATGGGAAATTCGACCTGAATGTGCCCGATGAGGCTGGTTTGCTCGTGTTTTCCTTCGTAGGCTATCTGCCCCAGGAGGTGGAAATCGGCTCGCGTACCCAAGTGAATGTTGTTTTGAAACCGGATACTAAGGCCCTGGAAGAAGTGGTGGTTGTAGGTTACGGTACCGTCAAAAAGCGTGACCTGACCGGCGCAGTGGCCAGCGTGAACGTGGAGCAGGCCCGGCTTCAACCCAATACCAATGCATCCCAAATGCTGAGAGGAACGACGGCCGGCGTGCAGGTGACCGACAATGGCCGGCCCGGCCAGGTAGGGACGATCAAGATACGGGGTACCAATTCTATTTCCGGAAGCACATCCCCGCTCATTGTCCTGGACGGCATTATTTACGCCGGCGGAAGCCTGGCCGACATTAATCCCAGCGACATCGAATCGATCGACGTGCTGAAAGATGCCAGTTCTACTGCCATTTACGGGTCTTTGGCCGCCAATGGCGTGATCGAAATCACGACCAAGCGGGGCAAGTCGGGCAAGCCGGTTTTTTCATTCAATACCTACGTCGGCGCTTCCGATTATGCCTTTTTACCTAAACTCCTGAATGCGGAGCAATACCTGGCGGCCCGTAAGGACGCGGAGGTGGCCGACGGGGGGGCGGTGCCGTTCCAGCCGGTGGAGCTGGAAAACATGGCCGCCGGGCGATCGATCAAGCCTTTTCAGGAAATCAGACAGTCGGCACCCATGTCGAATTACGAGTTGAGCGTATCCGGCAAAACCGACCGCACGAGCTACTTCTTCTCGGGAGGGTACCTCAAAGCGAAGTCCCCGGTGAAAGGGGACAATTTCAGCAGGATTTCCAGCCGGCTCAACCTTTCCGTCGATGCCACCGACTGGCTGAAACTGGGCGTCAATTCGGGATTCACTTCGCGGGACGACTCGGGCGTGCGTGCAGACCTGGTCGCAACGACCTATCTGAGCCCTTATGCCAGCCTGTTTCTGGCCGATGGCAAGTCGCCCCGTCCGCTCCCGCAGGACATTGGCCTGGTTTCCAATCCGCTGATCGGGTATGCGCTTAATGACCGGAAATCGATCACCAACGCATTGTTTGCCAATGGTTTCGCGGACATACGCATTTGGAAAGGCCTGTCCTACAAGCTGAATGCCGCCTACACCCGCACCGATTCGAAGGAGTTCAAGTATAACCCGTCGTACGAGCCTCTGAACCGGCTAGGCTCGGGCTCGAAGCGTCACGGCGAAAAGCAGAATATCACGGTGGAGAACATCGTCAGCTACAAGCAGCAGATCACACCCCGCCAGAGCCTGGACGTGACATTGCTTTATGGGGCCTACCAGCAGAAGGAGGAGTTTTCATTCCTTTCCAGTCAGAATATTTTCAACGACGCCCTGGGCTACAATGCCCTTGAAATCGGGGAGGGGTTTAACATCGATGCGGGTGCCATTCAAAACCGCCAGCTTTCGGGCATGGCCCGGCTGGGCTACTCCGTTGCAGGCAAATACCTGGCCACCGTGAGCATGCGCCGGGATGGGTTTTCGGCCTTCGGGGCGGGCAACAAGTTTGGCGTATTTCCGGCGGCTGCATTGAGCTGGAATGTTACAGAGGAAGCATTTATGCGCGATTTGAAGCAAATAACCTTTCTGAAACTGCGCGCTTCCTGGGGCCGGAACGGCAACCGGGGTGTGGCCGAATATTCCTCGCTGAGCCAGGTAGAACAGAAGAACTACGTATTCGGCGACGGCGGGAGCACCGCGGTGGGTTTGAGCCCCAGCAGCTTGGCCAATCCGAACCTGGGTTGGGAAACCTCCGAGAGTACCAATATCGGCGCCGATGTGCAGGCATTCAACAGCCGGATCAGCGCTTCGCTCAACTACTACTGGACACGCACCTACGACCTGCTGCTGAAACAGGCTATTCCCAATACCAACGGCTTTGAGGAGTTCCTGAGAAACGTGGGCCAGACGAGAAACCGCGGCCTGGAAATCGACCTGAAAAGCACCAATATCCAGCGCGGCGGATTTGCCTGGAATACAAGCATCGCTTTTTCATTCAACCGGAATAAAATCGTGAAGCTGACCGGCCGCGACGTGAACAACGATGGCCGGGAAGACGACGACATTGCCAGCGGCTGGTTTATCGGGCACCCGCTCCTGAGCAATTACGACTACGTTTTCGACGGGATTTTCCAGGAAGGGGACGACCTGACGCTCATTCCCGGAGCGAAGCCGGGCGATATCCGCTTCAAGGATATCAGCGGCCCGGACGGCGTGCCCGATGGCAAAATCACACCGCAGGACCGGAGGGTGATCAGCAATGCGCAGCCGAGGTATAATTTGGGTATTACCAATGTGTGGAGCTACAAAGGACTGAGCTTGTCGGCGGCATTCAATATCCGTCAGGGCGGTTATTCCAGAATGGATATGCTGAACCCGGGAACCAACTTTTACGACCAGGCCAATTTTCTGGACATCCCTTACTGGACCCCGGCAAACCCCATTAACACGCGGCCCAGGATCAACTACCGCAATCCGCTCGGCTATGGGTTTTATGAAAGCCGGAGTTTCGCCCGCCTGCAAGATGTTTCGCTCTCTTACCATATACCCGAACAACTGCTGAAACCGGTGAAAATAGCCTCGCTGCAAGTGTATGTGAGCGCGAAGAACCTCGCAACATGGACCAGCTGGAAAGGCTGGGACCCCGAATTCGGCGGTGGCGGCCGCGGGCCGGGCGATAACGGCCCTTTGCTGAAAACCTTCATTGCCGGGGTGAATATTTCTTTCTAAACCTTACCGATCATGAAAAGAACCATTACGTTTTTGCTGACCTTATGCGCGCTCGGCCTCACGCCCGCCTGTAAGGAATCATACCTGGACGAGGTGCCGCTGGACCGTTTCAGCCCTGAAAACCTGCTCGTCAATGAAGCCGGCTACGACGCTGCGGTAGTGTCGCTGTACGAAGGCGCACGGCAGGAGCACAGCATTGCCTCCAACAATTTCGAATACATGACCGTGGGCACCGACCAGAGCCAATGGGGCCGCAACGATTCGCGCGGCAACAAGGATTACAGCCTGCTGAATTCTAACCTGGAAGCTACGGCCATTTACTGGGACTGGGCTTTCAAGCAAATGATCGTGCGGGCAAACCTGATACTGGAAAATATCGACGATCCCGCGTTGAAGATGGGCGATGGCGCGCGTGCCAATATCAAAGGCCAGGCATTGTTTTTCAGGGCATATACCTACAATTTCCTGGCGAATGTGTACGGAGGCGTGCCGATCGTCAAAGAGCGGATCGTCGAGCCGAAGTTCGACTTTGTGCGCAATTCGCGGGGGGAGGTGCTGGAATTCGTAGCCCAAGACCTGGAAGCCGCCTCGGCGCTGCTCGACCTGGATGTGCCGGATGGGAGAATTCCCCGTGCGGCGGCTTTTCATCTGCTGAGCGAGGTTTACATTTCATTGGGTATGGAAAAGAAAGATGATGCCTACTATGACAAATCCATTGCGGCAGCGACAAAGGTGATCAGCAAGGAAGTCGGGGACTACCAGCTCATGACCCAGCGGTTCGGCAAGGCGAGCTCCCGGCCGGGCGACGTGTTTTCCGATCTTTTTGCCGATGGGCAGATCAATAAATCGTCGGGTAACAAAGAGGTCATGTGGGCCTGGCAGTTCGAAAATTTTACACCGGGCGGTTATTCCACGCCTTCACTGGCCAATATCAGCATTCGCTACTGGGGGCCGGAGTACGATAAGATCCAGTCGCCGAACGGAAGTGCCAACCTGCCTTCGGACAGCCTTGGGCGCGGTATCGGCGTGAATTCCCCTACGAATTACATCAAGTACGACATCTGGAAGTCCGACCCGGGTGATATCCGCAATTCAGCGCACAACATCCGCAGGACTTATTACTACAACAATGCGGCCGACAAGGAATATTTCGGCAAGCCCATTCTCACCAGAAGAGGAGCGGACGGGCAGCTTTATACGACCAAATCCGACGGCTCGCCGACCAAATTCGTACTGGATACTTTGCGGCAATATTATCCCTATATCCGGAAGATCGAGGGTACGCCCATGGGCAACAACAACCTGAGCGGTAATTCCGTGAAGGATTTCAGCCGGATGCGCGTTGCTGAAACTTACCTGCTGCGTGCGGAGGCCTATTTCAGAAAGAAAGACAATGCGATGGCCGCCGCTGATCTGAATGTGATCCGTGCCCGTGCGAAAGCCAAACCGGTTACCGCCGCCGATGTCACCGAGGATTTTATCCTGGACGAGCGCTCGCGCGAGCTGATCGTGGAGGAGCCCCGCCTGCGTACGCTGATCCGCATGGGCAGGCTCGTGGACAGGGTGCGCAAGTATAACTCCGTGCCCTCGGTCCCGAACGGGCCGTCGTCAGGCGCGACCATCCGCGATTTCAACCGCTACTGGCCTATTCCGCAGAAAGTGATCGATGCCAATACGGGCGCCAAATTCGAGCAGAATCCAGGTTATCCGTGAGATTGCACGCCCGCCGTCGTGAAAGCAGTCGATCATAAACTTTTCAGAACATGCAATCCAGAAGATCATTTCTTAAATACAGCGCATTGTTATCTGGGCTGGCGGCCGGGCTGGACGTGGCCGGCCGGCCGGCACAGCGCAGCATCCTGCTCAGGTCGTCGTGGCAGGTGGAGAATATCGGCGATATCGGGCATACGCCCGGGGTTATCGCGTTGCTGGAACAGTATTACCCCGATGTGGAAGTCCGTTTGTGGCCGGTCGATGTCGGCAAGGGGGTCGACCTGATGCTGGCGAGGCGTTTTCCCAAACTCAAAATCATTACTTCACCTACCGATGTCGAAAAGGCATTTGCCGAATGTTCGTTCATGCTGCACGGCTCGGGGCCGTCGCTGGTACGGGGCAAAGACCTGGCCTTGTGGAAACAGCAAACCGGTAAACCCTACGGAATTTACGGCATTACATTCCCCGGCGTGTACGGGCTGCCCGCCGACCGCTGGAAGTTCAGGGCGGAGGATAATACCATTATGACCGACGCGCACTTTGCCTTGTTCCGGGATTCTGCGTCCCTCGAATTTGCCCGTAAAAATGGGGTGAAGTCGCCTGTAATGGCATTTTGTCCCGACGGTGCGTTTGCGGTCGATCTGAAAGACGACGAGAAAGCAGCCGCATTTTTAAAAAGCCACAATCTGAAAGACCGCGGGTTCGTGTGCGTGATACCGCAGCTGCGGTTCACGCCCTGGTGGGAGCTGCCCCGCAAAAATCAGCAACCCAATGCCGCCAAGCACGCGCGCAACGAGGAAATGAAGGAGCACGACAATGCCCCGATCCGGGCGGCGATTACCGCGGTGGCCCGCCAGACGCCCTACAAGATCCTGATCGTGCCGGAGAACGAAACCCAGATGCGGATCGGGAAGGAAATGCTTTTTGACCCATTGCCGGAGGACGTGAAGCAAAAAACGGTGCTGAGGACGGAGTATTGGCTTACCGATGAGGCGATCAGTACCTATGTCCGTTCGGCGGGGTTGTTCGGGATCGAAATGCATTCACCCATTATGTGCGTGGGCAACCGCATCCCGGCGATCGTATGCCGGTTCGAGGAACAAACCAGCAAGGGTATGATGTGGAAGGATATCGGGTTGGGGGAGTGGCTTTTCGACCTCGACCATCCCGGGGATATCGACCGGCTTGTGCCCGCCGTGCTGGATATGCTTACCAACAAAAAGGCGACGGCGCAAAAGCTGGAAAAAGCACTTGCATTCGTGCATCAGCGGCAAAAGGAGACTATGGCGTTGATACGGCCGCATATCAGTTAGTTTTAAAAGAGGTAGTTTAAATGATTATTAGTTATGGATTTGAACAATAGAAGAGGTTTTATAAAAAATGCCGTAGCCTTCACGGGCCTTGTCCTGTTGAATAAAATAGCGCAAGCCAAGGCAGATCCCACAATCCTGTTTGTCTCGGGCTGGCAGGATGTTAACATCGGCGATATCGCCCACACGCCGGGGCTTATCGCATTGCTCAAAAAGCGGCTGCCCCAGGCGAAGCTGATTCTCTGGAAAAAGAGCAAGAGCGATTTCGCGGAAGGGATGCTCAAAAAGCATTATCCCGATTTGCAGATCATTCACGGACAGGTGAGTAAAGACGGTGAGCCGCAGTCCGACGAGGTGAAACAGGCATTTGCCGCCGCCGACTTTTTCCTGCACGGCTCCGGCCCGTCGGTCGTGGCGGCGGACTATCTGGACAGCTGGCAGAAACAAACCCAAAAGCCGTTCGGGATTTTCGGGGTTACCATCCAGGACGTTACCCCCGAGCTGAAAAGGATTATTCAAAACGCATCCTTCATTTTCACGCGCGAAACGGCATCGATCGGCAAGCTGAAAGAGGCGGGCCTGGAAGGCAAGCATATCGCATTCGCACCGGATGCTACATTTGCCATGGACATTCATGACGACGCTGCCGCCGGGAAATTCATCGCCGACAATAAGCTGGCCGACCGCAAATTTATCTGCGTCATTCCCCGGCTGAGACGGACGCCCTACTACAAGATCAGGCCCAACAACGCCGGATGGAGCGCCGAACGCATCCGGGAAGTGGACGAGCTGAACGACAAATGGAAGGAGATCGACCATGCCAAACTCCGCGAGGCCATGGTAGCCTGGGTAAGGAAAACCAAAGGGAAAGTAGTCGTATGTCCCGAAATGACCTACCAGCTGGATGTGATGGACGAGCTGCTGATCAACCCGCTGCCAGCGGATGTAAAGCCGCACATCGTGAAGCACGGTTACTGGCTGCCCGATGAGGCCGCATCGCTTTACAAGCGGGCGCAGGCTGTACTGAGTTTCGAATGCCATTCGCCGATCATCGCCGCCGCCAACGGCACGCCCTGTTTTTACCTGCGCCAGCCGGAGGACACCATCAAAGGCCAAATGTATTACGATTTAGGCTTGTCCGACTGGACCTTTGAAATAGAACAGACCAATGCAAAACAGATCACCGACCGCCTGATGGAAATCAATGCCGGCTATGATGCTGCATTGAAAAAGGTGCAGACAGCCATGGGGAACGTAAGGGAACGCTACAATGCGGTGTTCCGGATCTTCGGTGAAAAGGTCTGATGGGAAATGCGGCGGCGCATGTTTTCATTTGAAACAGCAAGAAGCGGATTTGATGTCGCCGGAGTGGATGCCGGCGACATCATCTGCTATTTGGCCAGTTGCAGGTCTGCGATACTTTTGATCCGGTTGCGTTCCAGGAAGGCATCAATGGTCTCAAAATGCTCGATGACGCGTTTGTCTTTGAACTCAAAAACCTTTTCCGACAGGCCCTGTAAAAAGTCACGATCGTGGGATACCAGCACCAGGGTTCCGTCAAAATTCCGGAGTGCTTCTTTCAAAACATCCTTCGACTTCAAGTCCAGGTGATTCGTGGGCTCATCGAGAATCAGCAGGTTCACCGGTTCCAGGAGCAGTTTTACCATGGCAAGCCGTGTTCTCTCGCCGCCTGACAATACGCTCACTTTCTTATCAATATCGTCGCCCTGGAACATGAACGCACCCAGGATATTCTTGATCTGGGTTCTAACATCGCCTTCCGCTACCTCGTCCACCGTCTGGAATATTGTCAGGTTCGGGTCCAGCAGGGACGCCTGGTTCTGCGCAAAATACCCGACCTTCACATTATGCCCCAGCTGACAGGTTCCTTCCACACCGATCTCGCCCATGATGGCCTTGATCATCGTAGACTTACCTTCCCCGTTCCGGCCTACAAAGGATACCTTTTCCCCTCTGGAAATAGACATGCTCGCATTCTTGAACACCACCTGGTCCCCATAGGATTTTGAAACGTCCTTCACCGTAACCGGATAATCCCCCGAGCGCGGCGAAGGCGGGAAACGAAGTTTGAGAGCAGAATTATCGATTTCGTCGATTTCAATAATTTCCAGTTTTTCCAGCATCCGTTCGCGGGAAGCAACCTGATTGGTTTTGGAATAGGTCCCCCGGAAACGCTCGATGAACTGCATATTGTCGGCGATCATCTTCTGCTGTTCCTGGTAAGCCTTGATCTGATGCGCCCGGCGTTCCTCGCGGAGTTGCAGGTAATGGGAGTAGTTGGCCTTGTAGTCGTAGATCCGGCCCATAGTCACTTCAATGGTCCGGTTGGTAATGTTGTCGATGAAAGCGCGGTCGTGGGAAATGACCATCACGGCATTCGCCTTGTTCACCAAAAAGTCTTCCAGCCAGATAACCGATTCAATGTCAATGTGGTTGGTAGGCTCATCGAGTAGGATGAGATCGGGCTTTTGCAATAATATTTTGGCGAGCTCGATGCGCATGCGCCATCCGCCGCTGAATTCTTTGGTTTGTCTGTGAAAATCCTCCGGCCTGAACCCCAGCCCTTTCAATGCTTTCTCGACCTCGGCGTCGTAGTTGACCTCTTCCAGCTGGTAGTATTTCTCACCGATTTCGGTAACCTGCTCGATGATCGCCATGTACTCCTCACTGTCGTAATCCGTGCGGGTTTCGAGTGCATGGTTCAGCTTTTCCATTTCGGCGCGCATTTCAAACACCTGCTTGAATGCCTTGGCCGCTTCTTCGAAAACGGTGCAGTTGTCCTCGGTCAATAAATGCTGGGGCAGATAAGCGATCACCGCGTCTTTGGGTGCACGCACGTGGCCGCGCGTGGCTTTTTGTTCACCGGCGATGATCTTCATCATGGTCGACTTTCCGGCGCCATTCTTACCCATCAGGGCAATTTTATCGGTAGGGTTAATTACGAAGGAGACTTCGCTAAACAGGGTGGAACCGCTGAATTCAACGGCCAAATTTTCAACTGTAATCATCTTTGCATCGTTTGAAACCGCAAAGCTACGGTTATCGGATAGAAAGCGGCGAAAAAAGTCGAATTTTGGTCAGGCCGGGAATGAAGGGGTGCAAAAGGCAATTTTACTCATTGCGCAAACTTTTGACCGGATTGGCAACGGCTGCTTTGACGCTCTGGAAACTGACGGTGATCAGCGATATGCACAATGCAATACCAGCCGCCAATGCAAACACGGACCAGTCCAGCGAAACCTGGTAGGCAAAGTTCTCAAGCCAGTTGCGTATCAGGAAGACCCCGGCGGGAATGGCCAGCGCTATGGCTATCGCGACTAATTTCAAAAAGTCGTTGGACAGGAGCGTTACAATGCTCGCGACAGAGGCGCCCAGGACCTTGCGCACACCGATCTCTTTTTTTCGCTGTTCGGCAGTGAAGGTAGCAAGTCCGAAAAGACCCAGGCAGGCAATGATGATTGCGACGCCGGAAAAAGCCAGGAAGAGGCTGCCCTTTTGCTCATCGGCGCGGTACTGCCTTGCAAATGCCTGATCTAAAAAATCGTAGTCGAACGGCTGATGAGGGTTTATTTGCCGGAACGTGTCTTTGATGACACCGACGGCAGCGTTGAGGTTCTTGTGAGAAACCCTCACCAGCAGTGCTTCCGGCCGGGCGTCTTTCCGGATTAGCACCAGAGGCTCGATCTGGTGGTGTAACGAGCGGATGTGAAAGTCGCTGATAACACCGGTAATGGGCATTTTCCTGGCATCGATTTCGATGAGCCCTTCCCTGTAACTCTTCCAGCCAAGTTGTTTGAGCATCGCCTCGTTGATAAGGACTGCATGAGAGCTGTCGTGGTCCAGCGAGGGGGAAAAGCTGCGGCCCTCTTTGATTTGAATTTGCAGGGCGTCGGTAAAGTCATCATCTACGCTGAAATATTCGGAGCTGACGGTAATTTCCGTGCCGTTGCTGTAAAAATCGAACGATGTCTTGTTATTCAGCTGGTCTCCAATGGAGCCGTTGGTAAGGGTTACCTTGTCGATAAGCGGTTCTTTCAGCAGCGCCGATTTCATTGCCGCCGCATGCTGTTGCAGCAGCGGGCTTTGCAACGGCACTTTCACAACGTGTTCCTGGCTAAAACCCAGCCTGGTGTCCCGCATGTAATTCAGCTGCCTGTAAACCGTGATCGTGCCGGCGATCATGACCATCGAAATGAAAAACTGAAAAATCACCAGGCCTTTCCGGAACAGAGCCCCGGTAGCCTGGGTGGCCGTTACTCCTTTCAATACCTGCACCGGTTCGGCGCGTGACAAAACGAATGCGGGATACAGGCCGCTTACAAGTCCGGTCAGAAGGGCCAGCGCAACGAAGTATGCCATGGTTCGAATGTCTGCAAGATCAAGAGCCAGCGATTTGTCGGCAACTCCATTAAAATAGGGCATAAGTACATTCAGCAGCACCATGCTCACCAAGAGGGCCAGGACGGCCATCATGACCGATTCGGTAAGGAACTGTCCCACCAGCTGCAACCACTTCGACCCGACTGCTTTTCGAATGCCAATCTCTTTCGCCCGCACAGCAGAGCGGGCAGTAGCCAGGTTTACATAATTGACGATGGCGATAAGCAGAATAAAAAGCCCTATCAGCGAAAACGTCAGCACGTAGGTCATGGTACTGCCATTTTCTTCGCCCATCAGATGGGAAGAATGCAGGTGCATGTCCGTGAGCGGCTGCAAGCTGATTTCAAATTTTACATCACGTTTTCCCGTATCTCCGATGGGGGCAGCGATGTATTTTTTGTAGAATGCCGGCATGGCCTTCTGCAATTGAGCAGCACTTTGGCTGTCGCTTAGCATCAGATAAGTCCAGGTATTGAACCCATCCCACTTATCGATCCTTACCCGGCTGACGGCCTCGTTGAAATACGGCAGGACCGCGTCGAACTTCAAATGGTGATTGGCAGGTGCTTCCTTAATGACCGCCGACACCCGGAACGGAACATTGTCCTTCACCATCACAACGCGACCCAGGACGCCGACAGATTTTCCAAACAGCTTTTTTGCAAGCTTGTCGGTGATCACAAGGTTGTCGGGCTCGTGCAAGGCGTTTGAGGCGCGGCCCTCTATAAATTGGTAGTCGAAAAAATCGAAGAGCGTGGAATCGGCACAGATCAGTTCTTTTACATTCAGCGCCTTTTCTCCGGCCCTGAATGAATGCGCGCCCCGCTTGACGCGCAGTGTCCGCTCGATAGCCGGATACTCATGCTTCAGAGCGGGTGCAAACGGAGCCGATGCCATTCCGAGTTTGTATTCGTTGCTCCCCCATTGAATGTGCAGGTTGAGCCGATGAATGCGGTCCGCGTGCTGGTGGTAGTGGTCAAAATTCAGCTCGTCGCGCACGTACAGCCACAGCGCCGCGGCGCACGTCATGCCCGTCGCAAGGCCACACAGAATCAGCAGGCTGTAAGTTTTATTGCGTACCAGGTTTCGCCAGGCGATTCGGATGTAGTTTTTCAGCATAAACGGAACGATGATGAGCATACGGGCAAAAGTGTAAAATTAATATGCCATCCTTTGCCTATGCTCGATGCGCGGCCTGACAATGGTTTTTTGCAAGATTGGCTGTGCGTAATCGAACAGGCATGTCCGCTTTCACGAATTTTCACTTTTTTTGTACAAACTGCATTTACGGGTATGAAAAGAACCATCGATGAGGCGGATATGCTTCATGTCGAAAGCAAGGAGGAATGGAGGGCGTGGCTCGAAGAGAACCACGAGACCAAAAAGGGCGTGTGGCTCGTCAATTACAAAAAGCAGACCGGCGCACGCGCCATCAGTTGGAGCGAGGCCGTGGACGAAGCGCTGTGTTTTGGCTGGATCGACAGTACCGCACGTACCCTCGACGAGCAGCGCTACGCGCAGTTTTTTACAAGGCGAAAGCCGACAAGTACCTGGTCGAAGATCAACAAGGAAAAGGTAAAAGTACTGACCGCCCAGGGCCTGATCCGGCCTGCCGGCCTTGCCTGCATCAAAATAGCCAAAAAGAATGGCTCATGGAGCCTGCTCGACTCCGTAGAATCATTGAAGGTTCCAAAGGATTTAAACGACGCCCTCAAACTGGTTCCGGAGGCCAGGCAATCCTTTGCAAAGCTCAGCCCATCGGCCAGGAAAATACTTTTGCAATGGCTGGTCATGGCGAAAACGGACAAAACCCGGAATGCGCGCATCGAGGAAATTGTGGCCAACTGCAAAGAAGGCACGATGCCAAAAGCCTTCCGGCGGCCCGGAACATGAATTTTGGGATCAGCTGCTCGCTGCGAAAATGCGGGCAGCTGAGTGATATTAGTTGGCCTGCTTGTTCCCGCTCTTGCGGTCCAGAAACAAATACCGGGCATCATTGTATTTGACCTCTTTCGATTCCGTGTTGAGGATCATGACCGGCGGTGTCGCGTCGGTGGGCTGGGCAGCCTGCCATTCGGGGAGCTTGTCGCCATTTGGATTTCCCCTGATAATGAAATTGGCAAAGTAGTTCAGCATGGTTTCGGATACTTTGTAGTCATCCGGCGTCCACGCATAGTCCTTCACCAGATCGAGATTTCCCATGCAATATTCGATCTCGCAGGCATGCGGGGCGCCGATAGGAGCGGGCATTTTATTGCCTCCCTGCTGTACGCCGCCGGCGAGGCCGGGTGTGAGGTTTTTATCGACTAACGGGGGACGCAGTTTGCTGTACAGGTAACGGTACACGGGCTGGTTGCTGGTTTTGCGGTGCACATCGAACCATTTCCAGGTACTGTAAGCGATGAACCGGTCGGAAGCCAGGTTGGTGGCGGCCCATTCAACTTCTTTTGCATCGCCATGCGGGTATACCTTCAAAATTTCTTCCCAGTCGTTCGGATAGGCCTCTTTTACTTTCGCCACCAAATTCTCGTGATTGATAGGGCCTTGAGTGAAAGCCGTTCCCGGAATTTCGGCCGAATTCCAGCCTACCAGCAAAGGGACCTGTGCCTGTTCTTTGGCATTGAAGATTTCCAGCATGGTTTTGGGCAGGAAATACCCGTCGATCACGGAGGGAAAACCGAAGCGTTTGGACTCGGTGTAAGCTTCGTACAGTTCGCGGGTGCTGGCAGCCCTGAGTTGGGCCAGGGAGGTGTAGCCTGCGTTTTTGGCAAAGTCGGCACCCACTTTTTCGGCTTCGGCCAGGGGCACCGCCGACAATGCGCCAATTCCTGATCCGCTCTCGCCAATAGCGCCGGCTATCAGGTTCCTCGACAGCGGAGAGGCCATTTGCGCACTCACGGAAACAGATCCGGCCGATTCTCCCGCAATGGTCACTTTCCTGGGGTCACCGCCAAATGCAGCGATGTTCTTATTCACCCATTTCAATGCAAATGCCTGATCGAGCAAACCATAGTTGCCCGACGCTTTATAGGATGCCTCCTTACTCAGCTCCGGATGGGCGAAAAACCCGAATAACCCCAGCCGATAGTTAACCGTCACCACGACGATCCCCTTCCGGGCCATCGCAGCGCCGTCGTAGCGCGGTTCGGAGCCGTCACCGGCAACAAACCCGCCGCCGTAGAAATAAACCAGCACGGGGAGGCCGGTCGTGTTCCGCTTCGCCGGAGTCCACACATTGAGATACAGACAGTCTTCGCTGATGCCGTTCGACCGGAAACCCATGTCGCCGAATACCGGAGCCTGGATGGCGCGCGGGCCGAAAGCCTTCGTTTGTTTCACGCCTGTCCAGTTACCCAGTGCCTGCGGTGCTTTCCACCGGAGGTCGCCTACCGGCGGTTTGGCGAAGGGAACGCCCAGGTAGTATTGCAGGCCCGTTTTGGTGTCGTACTGCCCTTCGATAGTGCCATTTTCTACTTTTGCCTGAACCGGAAATCCATAGTTGCCTTGGGCAAACAGGCCGGTGTTGTTCGCGAAGCACGACAGCAATGCTGCCAGGAAGAAGATTGTTTTCATTCTTATTGTCTCAGTTTGTGACAATAGTAATTGGTAATTATCACAAGTGCTAACTATTTTTGAGGAAAATTTTCGAAATGCCCCAAACGGCCTATTTGCCCCATATTGCCTACGATTCTGTCGTCTTTGGATTTTCAGAAGGTGATTTGAAGATCCTGATCATGGAATACCACAACACCGGTTTGTTTGCATTACCGGGCGGCTTCGTGCGGTTGCAGGAAAATCTGAACGATGCCGTGCTTCGGGGATTGAATGAGCGGACAGGACTGACGAACATTTACCTCGAACAGTTTTATACATTCGGCGATTTCAGCCGGTTTGATCCGGAAGTTATGCGTACCCTGCTGGAAGCGAACGGGATCCTGCCTGCGGATGGCTACGAATGGATGCTCGACCGGTTCATTTCCGTGGCCTATTATGCATTGATCAATTACGAGGACGTAAGGCCCAGGCCGGATGCACTTTCGGATTCCTGTGAATGGTATCCCGTCAACGAACTTCCCGAACTGATCCTGGACCACCAGCATATCGTCGAGAAAGCCATTCAGACTTTGCGCGACAACCTGGACCGGAAACTGGTTGGCGGGAACCTGCTACCCAAAAAATTCACGATGAACGAGCTTCAAAATGTGTACGAAGCCATTTTAGGGACCAAACTCCGAAGAACAACTTTCCAGCGCAAGATGCTCGCCGCCGAGGTATTGACGCGTCACGAGAAGCACTTTTCCGGTAAGGCGCACATGGCTCCTTATTTGTACAGTTTCAAGTGAAACCAGCCGCTGCGGAAATCCGAAAAGCTCGACCCGGCCATTGTTTTGAAGAATTTACTGAAAGTGGATGGGTCGTCGAAGCCCAGGTCCAGCGCAATTTTCTTCATGGAAAAGCTGGTACTGACCGCTTTACGCTTCGCCTCCAATAGCACGCGCTGCTGGATGTGATGCGCCGCCGAATGCCCCGAAACGCGTTTGACTATTTCACTCAGGTAGTTGGACGAAACCGCCAGATCAGAAGCATATGCCGAAACCTGGCGCTGCGCAGTAAACTTGCGGTCGAGCAGGTTCCTGAATCGGTTGAAAACCAGGTGGTCGGCTGCTGTCAGGCAGGAAGCTGCTTCACTGTCCGGTTGGGCGGGGAGATAGGCTAGCAGGACTTTCAGGAGTCCATGCAGCATTTGTGTCCACAGCTGCGGACGGTGGGTGTACTCCCAAACCATCATTTCAACAATGGTCTCAACCTCGGTTTGTATTTCCTTGCCGAGGTTCAATATTTCGAGTTCCGTGCCCGGTCTGGTGTAGTCCAGGGCCTGGGGCAGGTGAGACAACGAACTGCCGGCACAGAGGAATTCCCTTGAAAAAGCGATTTTATATCCTTCAAATTCTTCCTTCTCATTGAACCGGTTGATCTGGCCGGGGAAGATGCAAAACAGGCAATTGTCGCCGACCGGGCGGTTCTCCATGTCCACGGTAAATGCGCCATGGCCTTTTTTGATCCAGATCAGCTCAAACAGTTCGGATTGGCGAAAGCCGGTGCGGGAGCCATCACCAAGGCGTTCGGCATGGAAGCCCGCCTGACAGCCATTGTACGCTGTGTTGTTCATGTTATAGGAGTTGATAGGCTTTTTTATAATCTGTAAATGTCATCCCCGCTTTGTTTCGGAAGAATTTGCTGAAATGGGTGACATCCTTGAAACCCAATCCATAGGCCACCTCTTTCATGGTAGCGCCAGACCCGATAGCGGCATGCTTGGCGGTGCGGATAATGTGCTGGTAAATGTGGTGGCTGGCGGGATAGCCCGAAATCCGTTTGACGGCATCCGACAAAACATCGGCCCTGATAGACAATGCTTTGGCATAATCCTGCATGCCTTTTTTAGCCGCATTCTCCTGTGCCACCAGCTGTATAAAGCGCTCGAAAAGCTGCCGGTCAGCGCAAATGACCGGGGCTTCGTCGTGGTGCTGGAATATGCGGGTTACCGACACCAGCATTACCTTCAGATTTCCCGAAAACGACAAGTGCCCATTCGGCAGCCGGGAGCATTGGTCTTTCATATTGTCGATAGTCCGTTCAATGGTCCTGCCGAATGGGCAGCCCGACAGGTCAATCGTAATCGATTGGGAGCGGGGCAATGCGGCCTTTACCCGAAACGGGAAAGATTCGGCAAAGCCGAACATCAGCAGGAATTCTTCGGGAAAGGAAATCACATGCCCGTACATGTCGTGCAGGCTGTGCGGCGTGGGTAAGCTGCCTGGCGGGTGAATAAGCAGTTTTCTGAAACTTGTTGCGGGGTTTGCTTTGAGCCAGAATGCCCTGTAAGCGTCACAGTTGTCATCTGCCCCACGCCCGGCGCGGATAGTCTGCACCGAAAGCGGATGGACCGCAGTGGAAGGAAAGTTCTTCATCGTACCGAATGGGTTTAAAGGTGAGTCTGTTTCCCTATTTATATAATCATGCCAGTATTTAAACTGTTGATAATCAATTAGATGTATAGATTTTGGGCAGCCATTGTTGTTGAAATATCAATATTATGCGAAATGTCACTGTGATATTTCGACAGCAACAGACAGAAATCTATGGGAAGAATGTGCTAAATCACTTCAAAACAAGCCTTTGAGTTAACTTTTAAACATGGGCAGCGGGTTGAGCGGATGCCTGAAAAAATTGGCGAACACCTTGCCCACGAGAAATACATGGAAGCCCCTGTTGGGAAACTGCTGCCGGGTAGCTCGCAGCCTTTTCCGCTCCATGCCGAATGCGAGCAGGCCCAGCGAGACGTCGGCCCAGTCGGCTTTACGGAAAACTTCGGTGGTATGTGCGAACGGTCCCTTGTATATGCTGGTTTTGTGGTGCCAGTAAATCATCGTCGCAACCTGGGATTGTAGCGCATGTTCGCCTTCGTTGTGCAGGTAATCCATCGCGTGCGCTACCGACGGGTTCAGGTAGTCGATGGTGTGGTCTGTCCAGATCCCGACGTCATGAAATGCGGCCGCAATGGCGTACACCTTATGGTTGAAGGTATTGGGGTCCAGCTGCTGGCAATTCCGGTATACCCGGTAAACATGGTTGCGGTATTTGTCGAGATCGCCGGCAATGCGTGCTGAATAGGCAGACAGGATTGACTCGATGCGCGGTTCTGGATCGAAGGTTTCGTTAGCCATGGCGGTGACTGCTTTGGGATGGGTTAATATAATAAAAAATGCCCTTGCACAAGTTCAAGGGCACCCGTTTGCTGTGAAGCGCTTATCAATAATTTTTGATCCAGTCGAGAATATAATCCGCGTCGGATTCCCAGCCGGCCTGCGCCAGCACGTGGTGGTTGCGGCCCGGAAACTCCTTATATTCCAGCACCGAGCCGTTCTTTTTGTAGCGTTCGTAGTTCCGGTTGTTCAAATGCGGCGGAATGATGTTGTCCAGCGAGCCCGAAGTGAGCAGTAGCGGGGCGTGCGGCTTGTCGAAATCCACTGCGGCGGCACTCGTAAGCCCACCCCTCGCCACTCTTTTGGATTCGGGGGCTGTAAACAGGTCGTAGGCCTTTTGCTGTTCGTCGAGCGGCATTTCATTCACAAATGCATACTGCCAGGTATCGAACGGCATCAGGTAAGTTTCGTCCAGCGAGGTGAAAAGTCCCAGAGCCCCCCATGTCGATTTGAGAAATGAAAACTCGTAAGGGATAATGCCCTGCGGCGGCACCGAGTGAATGGCTACGGCGGCGGCGGCCAGATCGCGGTTCAGCAAGATCTGGGTAATGAGCCCACCCAGCGAATGGCCGATGATAATGGGCTTTTCGGGTAAACCTTTGGCAATGTCGGCATGATGGTCCACCAGTTCGGCGAGCGTCAGGCGCGCAAGGTCGGTGTCGTGGGGCTGGCGTGCGCGGAGCTCGGCCGCGGTCCCGTCCTTAAACGGCCAGGCCGGGGCGAAAGTGTTGTAACCACGCTCTTCGAAATAAGTTCTCCATTCGTCCCAGCAGTGGTGCGTCACAAATGCGCCCGTCACAAAAAGTACAGTCTTGGTTTTCATATCGATCCTGGCTAAGGTGGTTATTAAAGGTATTTTTTCAATTGCTGGGCGGCCTGGATAAACAGGGCCTTCGTTTGCGGGATCTCCGCGAGGCCATTCAATAGGCCGAAATCGTGAATCACATCGTTGTAACGCACCGTGGTCACCTCCACACCGGCTTCGCTCAGCTTGCGGCCGTATTCTTCCCCTTCGTCGAGCAGTATGTCGTTCTCGGCGACCTGGATCAGCGTGGGCGGCAGCCCCCGGAGCTGGTCTGCGGTGGCCTGGGCCGGGGAGACGTAGATTTCGTGTCTTTGCTCCGGACTTACATATTGGTCCCACATCCATTGCATTAATGTGGATGTCAAAAAGCGCTGCGTGCCGAATTGTTTGAACGACGACCGCTCGAAATTGGCGTCTGTTACGGGCCAGAACAGGATCTGGGTCTTGAATTCCGGGCCGCCTTTCGCTTTGGCCAGCAGCACGGTGGCCGTGGCGAGGTTTCCGCCTGCACTATTGCCCACAATGGCGAGCCTGGTACCGTCCACACCAATGGACGCTCCATGGGCTTCCAGCCATTTGGCCGCGGCATGTACTTCGTGCACGGGCTGGGGATACTTTGCTTCCGGGGCGCGGGAGTAATTCACGAATACGCCTGCGAAACCGGTAAGGGTCGCCAGGTCGCGCACCATGCGCTTGTGGGTAGGGTAGTCGCCCAGGACCCATCCGCCGCCGTGGATGAACATAAAGATGGGCAGCTCGCCGGTCGCACCTTCGGGGCGCACAATGTTGAGCGTGATCGCAAAACCGTCCGCGGTAATCGTTTTTTCCTCCTCGGTAATGCCCGAAAGATCCACTTCGAAAGCGGCTTGTGCGGCAACGAGCACATTGCGGGCATCATCCACCGGCAGGCTTTCCAATGGCGGCCCGCCTGCATTGAGCGGCGTGAGGAATTCCTTCACGGCCGGAGACAAATGAGGGTCCCGCGCAAAATCAACCGGGGACGGTGCAGTGAGTTCAGTGATCATGATATGGTTGAGATTAAGTGGTAGAACAAAGCGGCGCAATGGTTGTCCTGAACCGGACAGAACAAAACTACGCATGCCGCTTTCGCGCCTCAACATCCATTTAATGGTACTGATTGTACATTTTCAAATCCCGGGGAAATTCCTTCAAAGACAGGTCACGCGAAGAACCTGGGGCCTTTGACAATGCCCAGTTTTTTCATCCGCGAGTTGAGGGTAGAGACGTTGAGCCCGAGGAGTTCCGCAGCGCCGCCCGCGCCGGAGATGCGCCCGTTGCATTGCTGCAAAATCTGAATGATGTAGTCCCGCTCCATCTCTTCCATGGACTTGACTTTTGAACCGGCCTCGCCAGCGGGTGCTTCGCGTTTGTGGTCATTCAGCAGATCCACATTCGTAATCGTGTCGCCGGAGCTCATCAGGACGCTGCGCTCGACTAGGTGTTGCAGCTCGCGGATATTGCCCGGCCAGTGGTAGCCCATCAGTTCCCTGGAAACGGAAGGGGAAAAGCCCGAAACCGTCTTGCCGAATTGAGCGGCGAATTGCTGAACGAAATGGACAGCCAGCGGCATGATATCGTCCTTCCGTTCCCGGAGCGGCGGCAGCATGATCGGAAAGACGTTCAGCCGGTAATACAAGTCGAGCCGGAACCGTCCTTCCGCGACTTCCTTTTCCAGGTTACGGTTGGTGGCGGCAATAATCCTGATATCCAGGCCGATGGGGGATTTTCCGCCGATCCGGTCGATCTGCTTTTCCTGTAATACATGCAAGAACTTCACTTGCATGGAAAGGGACAGTTCGCCGATTTCGTCAAGGAATATCGTTCCTTTCTGGGCCAGCTCAAACTTCCCCGCACGCCGCTCCGACGCGCCCGTGAATGCTCCTTTCTCGTGCCCGAACAATTCCGATTCGATCAGCGCCGCGGGAAGCGCCGCGCAGTTCACTCTTACAAATGGCTGCCTTCGGCGTTCGGAAAGGTTGTGAATGCTTTCCGCAATTTTTTCCTTGCCGGTGCCGCTCTCGCCGAGTATCAGCACCGAAACATCGGACGGCGCGGCAATGCGGACTTTTTCCATTACTTCCATCAGGCCGGGGCTGTTTCCGACAATGGCAGGGAGCTCGGAATGGGCGGGTATTTTTAGCGGAGGCTGCGGTTTGGACAGTTCTGCTTTTTGCTGGTGCAGGTAATGGGCGATGTCCAGGGTGACCAGGATGTCCTTTTCGCGGAATGGCTTTACCAGAAAGCCGTACGGTTGGGTGCTTTTGGCTGCGTCCAGGATTTCCCGGGACGAGTTCGCCGAAAGGTATACGAATGCGATATTCCGTTTCCGGAGCACACGCGCAAGGTCTATCCCCGTGAGGTTGCCTTTTAGGTAAATGTCCAGTAAAACCAGGTCGGGGAGTTGCTTATCGACGATTTCCAGGGCGGAGCGGACGTCGTGCGCGATGGCTATTACCGTATAGCCAGCCTTTTCAAGCACCATTTGAATGTGGTTGGCCTCGATAAACTGATCTTCAACGATTAAAACCTTGCCGCTCATGGTCGGGAGAGAGCTGATATGGGTCGATTTAGCGCATATGCTTACTATAAATGCAAATATAGATTAACTACTCATAACCTGGCATATTTCACAAAATCGGCGATGTAGCGGGCTACCAGCTCGGGATACTGGCTTTGCGGCCCATGGCCGGTCTGTCCGAGCATGATCATTTGCAGGTTCGGGATCTTCCGGCTCAATGCATACCAGTTTTCGATCGGGCAGGCGGGATCGTGATCGCCGGAGATAACCAGGATAGGGACCGGGATTGTGGCCAGCCTGTCCCGCGAACCGTATCCGTCGGCAGCGAAGTCCTGGGCGCCGGCAAAATAATTGTTCCATTTTTCCTCCGGTACCGGTACATCCTGGTCCTCGGTACGGGCGTTGATCCGCTCAAAGTAGCTTTCGGCAGCCTGCCTGCTCAGGTCGGACGCCGGTTCGAAAAAGAGAACGGTTTCGTCGGCGAGGTCATTCACCTCATGCATGGTCGCGTCGAGGAATGCTTGTTCCAGGGGATGCTGGTTTTTTCCCGGCGGATTGGTACCGAGCAATATCAGGTGTGACACTTTTTGCGGATAATGCGTAGCGAAAGTTTGCGCCACGAGCCCGCCATACGACCAGCCTGCCAGGATGAACCGGTCGAGTTTCAGCTGGGCTGCCAGGAAGTTGATATCCTCGGCCACGCCGGCAATTTGAGTTGGAAGGTTGCCGGCGGAGGAGCCGATACCGGAATAATCGAAAATAATGACCTGGTAGAACTGGGCCAGCTCGTCCAGGAATGCCGGGTCCCACGAGTCGAGAATTCCCCGCAGCCGGTTGCATAAAATAAGCGGTGTGCCCTGCCCGATGGAGCGGTAGGCGATCATTTTGCCGGAATCGGTGGCGAATTGGGTGCGGGCAAGGATGGCGGAAAGGGAGTTGTTTTTCATAGCAGCATGGGTTTTAAATGCAAAGCAACGAGGTTCCGGCCGGCACATCAATGGCGATCACGCGGTTATTGGTGTACTTAAAAACCTGCGCGAGCTCAGAAGGGACGCTCCGGCGTTGTGACAATGGGTTCGTTCAGGGGGAATATCAGGCTGACCGCGGTGCCGTGCCGGCTTTCGATCGCCAGCTCGCCACTGATTTCGTTCGCGAGGCCCTTCATCAGCCGCATGCCCAGCGAAGAGGGTCGGACATTGTCCATCGTGGGCGGCATCCCGATCCCGTCGTCTTGTATACGCAGTTCGATCCGTTTTCCCGGTGATTGTTTCAAACTCACTTGCAGCACGCCTGTTTCGCGATTGAGGTAGGCATACTTCATGGCATTGGTAACGGCTTCATTGACAATGAGTCCTACCGGAATGGCTCTCGAAACATCCAGCAGCACATGATCGACGTCCAGAGCGATCTCAATTTTGGCATTCGGATCGAAGCTATCCGCGAGGTAATGCACCAGTTCTTCGACATAAGGCCTCATATCGATCGATGTGGAGGTGTCTACCAAATACAATTTCTGATGGATCAGCGACATGGCGTGGATCCGGTGCTGGCTGTCCAATACGGCCGACAGCGCGTCGTCCCGCAAGAATGCCGCCTGGGTTTCGAGCAGGCTGATGATGGTTTGCAAATTATTCTTGACCCGGTGGTGGATTTCCTTCACCAGCCATTCCTTCTCCCGTACCAACTGTTCCAGGCGCTGATTTTTATTGGCGATGATGATGCTGTTCCTGCGGTTGGCGTTCCAGCGGCTGTACAGCGCCGCCAGGAGCATAATGAGCAGCACGATGGCGGCAATCGTAATGTTCCGGATCACGTCCGCCCGGTGAAGCAGCGCTTTCTGGGCGTCGTTATCTTTGGTCAGAAGCTTGATATTGTCCGATTTCAGCTTAATCTCATCGTTTTTCATTTCCAGTTGATAGCGTACCGTCAGGGTTTGAAGCTCGTTGCGGGCCTTGTTGGCTGCGGTTGAATCGGTGTATGTCTTAAACTTTTTCAAATTCTCGAACGCAGACTTGTAATTGCCGTCGACGGAGTCGAGCTTGTAGCGGCTTTGATATATTCCCTGCAACCTCCTTGTATCCAGTGACCGGTGGGCCAGTACTGCTTCCTGATCCAGGTACCGACGCGCGGTCCGGAAGTCCTTTAAATAATAGTAGTATTCGTACGCCGCCCGGTAAACCGGCATCTCTTCGGAAGGACTGAGCGGTTTCGATTTTTGAAATTCCAGCAATTGATCAAGGAAAAATTTGGCACGTCCGGCATTGCCAACATGCAGGTAAGTCCTGCAGATCTCCGAATAGGGGATCGGTTTGATTGACTTAGCCGAACCGCGGGTGACGATGCTGTCCAATTCAGGCAGCATTGATTTTGCAATGCTTCTCTTCCTGAGCAGCAGAATGTTCAGCACGTTGCCGGTTAAGTACAGCGTTCCGTCCTCGTCGTTATTCCTCACGGCTACGGCCAGTCCTTTTTTAAAGAATTCCAACGCATTCAGCTCATCTTCCAGATTATAGTAGGTAATCCCGATCCGGTTATAAATGGTCGTAAGGGTTTGACTTGAATCTCCCAGGGACCTGGCAACTTTCTCCGCCTTAAACCCATATTCCAAACCTTCCTGATAACTGCCGAGCGCGGTGTGTGCAATGCAAAGGGTGCTGTACAGGTATTGCGTCTTGGAAACCCGGCCTGCCGGTAGGCGATGTCCGCTTGTTTCAGGTAGTCGATCGCCTCCATCAGTTTCCCGTCGTTGCCGACTACATCACCCAGTTCCAGCAATGCATCGCCCCGAAGGCGTTGATCGCCGGCTCGCTTAAACAACTGAGCGGCCCTGGAAACCACCCTGATCCGCTCATCCATTTCCGGGCCGGAAAGCTGATAGTAATGCCTCTTTTCCATCAGCGCCGTTCCCTCCCCGGCCAAATCGCCGGACGCGCTGTATCGGGCGATCGCCTGGTTGAGCGTAGCGAGCGCTTCGGCCCGTTTGCCGCTTTCTTTCAGGATCTGGGACGATAGCAGCAGCGCCCTCGCTTGCAGGCTGTCGGAACCGAGTCGCGTGGCGATCCTGTGTGCGGCCTTACCATATGCCTGTGCCGCCTTCATATCGTTTTCCCGCTCGCCCGGTTTTGATAAGAAGTGGAATCCAATCGACAGCATCGCGGAAGCTTTTTGCTGATCCGACCTGGCGGACAGTAACTGGCGTTGGTATTGGCCGAGATCCGCGTATTCGGTTTGGGCGCGGCTCTGCAACACGCTCAAAAGCAGAGCGGGCCACAGGCAGCCGATTCTGAAAAGCTTGCCGGCGAATGTGCAATTCAGGATCCCGGTGATGCTGGTCAAACGTGCCGTGAATGCGGGAAATAGGATCGGTTTACGCATGATTTTCCCAATAATGTTGAAGCGGTGCAAACTGAACGGTAATCGCTACTCCCTGATCGGATTTCAAGGTAAAAGTGCCTCCCAGCTCATGGGTGAGGCCTTTCATCAGGTTCATACCCAGCGAACCCGGCTTGCCCTGGTCCGCAGCCGTATCAATGCCGATGCCATTATCGCGGATATGGAGGGTGTATTGGTTGTCTGGATTTTGGCTGAAATGGATCAGCATGTCACCTGAGCGGTCATCGGGGAATGCATATTTGAAGATGTTCGTAACCGCTTCGTTAATGATCAGCCCGAGCGGGATCGCCTGGGCTACATCCAGTTGGATCGGTTCAACCTGCACGTCGATGCGAATGCGGCCGCTATCGGAGTGACTGCTGCTGAGGTGCAGGATCAGTTCCTCGATATATGCCTGCGTGCTGATGGACGTCACATTATCGGCCAGATACAGCTTCTGATGGATGAGCGACATCGCATGAATGCGGCTCTGGCTGTCCTTCACAGCGGCCAGTGCATCGTTTTCCAGGTAGAATGCCTGGGATTCGAGCAGGCTGATGACCGTTTGCAGGTTGTTTTTGACCCGGTGATGGATTTCCCTCACCAGCATTTGTTTCTCCTCCACGGTGCGCATCAACCGGGCATTTGAATCTTCGATTACCCGCTGGTGCAGCGTCAGTTCCTGATTGCTTTTCTGCTTGTTGCGGAATTGTACATACAGCGAAAGCAGCAGAAAGGATAGCATCGCCGTGCCGCCGATCATTGCTTTCCGCTGCGATTCCTGGTTCTGTATACGTTCCTGCTGTATCCTGTTCCGTTGGGTGAGCAGCGTAATGTCCTGTTCTTTCCTTTTTACATCGAATTGTACCTGGATACCAGCCATCTGAAGGCTTTTCTGAACAGAGAACAGGGAATCGCTCAGTTTTCGGTGCATTCTGTAATGTTCGAGCGCGGAAGCGAACTTCCCCTGCGCCGAATCGGCGAGATACATGGCTTTTTGAATCCTCAGGGCTATGTCGACGCGCGTCCTGGGCGAACTTGCGGCCCTTTGAGCGGCCTTTGTGACGTAAAAGCGCGCCCGGTCCCAGCGATCATGTTTCAGGTAATGTTCCGCGATTTCGAGATTGGTAAGTTCTCCATAGTTCTGAATGTATACTTCAAGATTATCCTCATGTTTCAGCAACGACTGGAAAATAGGTACTGCTTTATCCAATTGCCGGTTGAAAACGTAGTACCGCGCCCATACCGAGAGGTGAATAAGGCTGTCGCCCAGGCTCCTGGGCGGGAACTGCCTGAAAATGGGCATGAAATACCTCCCGGCCTCCCTGGTTTTGCCCAGCAGCATCAGGTTGGTGGCAACAAACCGGGTACCGTTCAGGACCCCGCTTGCATTGGCAACCTCGATTCCCGCATTGACGCACTCCTTTTGGTATTTGATCGCGCTGGCCAGGTCGCCCAGCTGCTCGTAGAGCAACCCCATCGACAGGTAGCAGCCGGCAAGATGTCCGGTGTCACGCACTTTCTGCGATTCGTCGATGGCAAGCAGGCCGTATTGTAATGCCTGGCTGTAAAGTCCCAGATCGCGGTTAATGCGAAGCAAATCGGTATGAACGTACCGCATGCGGGGATAGTGCACGGACTGGTAAAGCTTCAAGGCTTCGAGCGAGGAGCGAAGCGCGGCGTCGTACTGGCTGTTGAACGTTTGGGTAAGCGAAATCCTGCACAGCACATACGCCTGGCGCTCGGGAAGGCCGGCTTTGGAATACAACCGCAGGGCGGTCTGGTAGTGAGGGGAATCTTTGCTACCGCCGCTAAGCTCGGTTTCCCCGCTCAGGTACCAGCTTTCGGCCTCCCTGGGCAAATCGCCCAGGCTTCTGGCCAGCGCGGCCGCTTGTTGATGAAGCGCCAATGCGCCGCTGATGTCGTTCCTTTCATGAACGATCGCACCCAGCAGGTTCAGCACGTCGGCACGGTAGCGGGGGGCGTTCATTTTATTACATATCTGGCTGGCAATGGTGTAAAAGGAGTAGGCGCTATCCAAATCCGGCTTGCTTTGCCCGGGCTTGTAGACATGGAACCGGCTCAGCCGGATCGCGCGGTAAAGCTGGGTCGTATCCGCCACCTGGGAGCGTAAGAACTTCTGATCGCGGCGCGCATCCTGTAAACCATATTTAGGATAGAAGGGCTCTATGGCCCAGGCGCGCGCGTACAGAACAGCGAAAAAAAACAGCAGAAGCAGTCGGGTCGGGTTCATAGGGCAGTTGCTCAGCAGGTGACACAGGATACCATCCTATCGCCGGACCTCGTGGTAAGGAAAAGGCGAATATGGATACGCGAGAATTCGAAAGCAAGGGTAATTTCCTGGTAGTGAAGGTGTATTTGCCATGTATCTACTGATCTGGCTATACGCTACGTGGCGCATCCCGAATGGAAAGCGGAACCCCCGCCCGTGACGTTGCGGGGGCAGGATTTCTTATGCCCTAGCAAACGAATCAGGGTCGGTCTTAAAAATGTAACATAATCTATGCTTTTTGTAACATAACGGGACTCAAAATTGCATTATGTGAATATATATTTGTGCTTAGATGTGCTAACGGGAAGGGTTGAACCGAATACATCCTCCACCACCAACAGGCCAGGCCTTCCCGAACCAGGTTTTCTGCTGAGTGCCAATGATCGGAAAGATCATTGTGAATGAATGCTTCTACCACCTTTTATTCATTTTCATTATGAAAAGAAAATTACGGCTTTTTTTACAATTGTCATTTCTACAATTAACAAGTCTGGCTGTGGCGTCAGGCTCGTTGGCCGCCGGCGTTGCGGGCCCAGTGGAAATGGTCGGAACCGCGCGGACGCGATCGATCGACAAGAAATTGAATGGTAAAGTAACCGACGAGGCGGGCCAGGGACTTCCCGGGGTCAACGTTACCATTAAGGGCACCACGCGCGGCACGTCCACGGACGTGAGCGGGGCCTATTCGCTGGAATCTGTCAATGACCAGGATGTGCTCGTTTTCTCTTTTGTTGGGTACCTGGCCAAAGAAATCCAGGTGGGTACGGTAACCAAGCTGGAGGTGGTGCTGGCCCAGGATACCAAAGCTTTGGAGGAGATCGTGGTCGTAGGCTACGGTACCCAGAAAAAAGCCACGGTGACAGGCTCCATCAGCAGCATCAAAGGCGATGCCATTGCCGAGGTGCCTGTAGCGAACATTTCTCAATCGCTGGCCGGGCGCGTGGCGGGTGTGAGTATGCGCCCCAACGGCGGACAGCCCGGAAAGGACGACCCGGATATTCACATCCGCGGGATTGTCACAACGGGCAATAACCGGCCGCTGGTGGTGGTGGACGGTGTCCGCAGGGACAATATCCGCCAGGTGGACCCCGCCAGTATCGAGACGATCACGATATTGAAAGATGCCGCGGCGGTGGCACCTTACGGGATCGGCGGTGCCAACGGGGTAATTATGATTACGACCAAAAGGGGCAAAAGCGGCAAGCCGCAGGTCAGGATCAGCTCTTCCTACGGGTTTCAGAACCCTACCTACCTGCCGAAAATGCTCTCGGCCAGGGATTACATGACATTGCAGAACGAAGCCTACCTGAACCAGACACCCGGCGGAACCAGCTTGCCCAACGACCCGGAAATGGTGAAAAATTACGACCAGCTGCACGCCGAAGACCCTTGGAAGTACCCGAACTCCAGTTTTGTCGATGTGTTCAAGAAGAACGTGCCTGTGCAGAATCACGGCCTTGAACTAAGCGGCGGCACGGAAAATGTCACCTATCACGCCGGCGTGAGCTATTTCGATCAGAAGGGTATTTTCGATCCGGTAAGTTACAGGCGGTACAACTACAACCTGAGCCTTGAAATGGCAGCCACCAAAACCACCAAAGTGGGGATGTCACTGTTTGGAAGCGTGGAAAATACCAGGGACGTAGATGCCGACGAAACCACTTCCGGTCACCTTTTCCGGAGCTTCTACAAATTTCTGCCTACACAGAGCCTGATCTATCCCGAGGGAGATAAATGGGGAGAGTCGTCGGCCAGTACGCCCATTGGTGTTTTGAGATCAGAAGGATACAGAAGAACGAACGGCAATACTCTGCTGGGGACGATATACGTGGAGCAGCAGATTGCCAAAGGCCTGAGTGCCAAAGCGGTGTTCAGCTATGATCCGTGGCAGCAAAATGTGAAACTTTGGCACGTACCGTTTGTTTACCACAAAATTGACCTTTCTCAAAAACCTTACACCTACACCGAAGCCATTTCACTTCAGGAGGGTAACGGAAGGCCTTTCCGCTGGCTGGGATTGCAGAATCAGAAACGGACCAACTTCACCTACCAGGGCTACCTGAACTATAACCGCACTTTCGGAGCGCATGCGATCACCGGCCTCGTGGTGCTGGAGGCGCGTCAAACCAAATCCGATTCCATGGCGACACGCCGCAACAACTTCGCGATCGGCATTGACGAGCTCAGCTTCGGTAGCTCCGACAAGCTGGATTATGACAATGCCGGGGTGTCGTCCACCGGTTCGGAACTGGGTTACGTATACCGGCTGGGGTATACCTACAAAGACCGGTACATTCTCGAAGCGGCCGGACGTTACGACGGGCACTATTACTTTGCACCCGGCAGCCGCTGGGGTTATTTCCCGGCATTCTCGGCCGCCTGGCGGGTGTCGGAAGAGAACTTTATGAAGAATTTCCGCTTCATCGACGAATTGAAAGTGCGGGGATCGTGGGGCAAGGCCGGGATGCTGGCCGGGGGACCATTCCAGTATCAGTCGGGGTATGACCTGAGGGGGGCTGCTTATGCTTTCGGAGGAGGCTCGCTGGTGCAGGGATCACGGGTGCCGCGCGAAGCAAATTCCAGGATCACCTGGGAAATATCCACCAAAACGGACTTTGGTTTCGACCTGAGCATGTGGAATTCCCTGTTAACGGTTGAATTCGACTATTTCCACGAAAAGCGCACCGGTATGCTGCTGGCGCCGCAGGTAACATTGCCGGTGGAATACGGACTGTCGCTTTCGCAGGAAAACAAGGGCAGAATGAGCGCGAACGGCGTGGAGCTCAACCTCGGAACCCGCAAGAGAATATCCAAAGACCTGGATTTCTCTCTGAATGCCAACCTGAGCTATTCGATCAACAAAATGCAGGAAGTGTTCCAAACCGATGCGGAGGCGAAAAATCCTAACCGGACACTGGTAGGACGACAGTTCGGAACGCCATTCGGGTTTAAGTCGCTCGGATTGTTTACTTCGGCCGAGGATAAAAACGGGGACGGTATCGTGGGTGCCGCCGACGGATACAATGTTACACAGTTCGGTGACCTGCACCCCGGCGATATCAAATATGCGGATTTGAGCGGCCCGGACGGCAAGCCGGACGGCCTGATCGACAACTTCGACCTGACCGTGATCGGGAACCCTGTTTACCCTGCATTGACATTCGGTCTTACACCGAGCGTGAACTGGAGAGGGTTTGATGTGAGCCTGTTTTTCCAGGGATCAGGAAAATCCAGCATCAATGTCAGACAATTCATGACCGTTCCATTTGAAAATAACGGCAGCAACACCGCCGACGAATATTACGACAACCGCTGGACGCCGGATCATCAGGATGCGAAATACCCCAGATCGACCCCGGCACCTTACGCCAACAACACGAAAGATTCGGATTTCTGGTGGGTGAATTCCAGCTACGTGCGCCTGAAAACAGCGAGCATCGGCTACACGCTGCCCAAAGCTTTGAGCAGCAAACTGAAAATGAGCTCGGCGAGGGTTTATTTCCTGACGCAAAACCTGTTTACGATCAGCAAAATCAAACACATCGATCCTGAGATGGGCTACACCGACCGTGAAACAGCCTACCCGGTGATGAAGGCGAGCACATTTGGAATTGATCTGACATTTTAACGATAAACGATATTATGAAAGCTGTAATGAATTATTTGAAAATATCGTGCGCTTGCATTTTGATGGCGATACTGCCGGTGGCTTGCGATACGGACGAGTTTTTGGAAAATGCCAATAAGGCCAACCTGACCGACAAAACCCAGTGGGAGTCGGAAACGAATGCCGATGTATTTCTCAACGATGTTTACAGTGAGTTGCCGAACAAACTGAATCAGACGGAAACCCTGGACTATTTCAGCGACGACTACAACATCAGTCATTATTATACGGCGTCCAACTGGCGCCAGGGGGTTACCCAAATCCCGTCGAGCAGTACCGATAACCCGTGGGGAGGAACCCAGGGCCCGACTTACGGCTATACCTGGCAGAACTTTTTCGTCAAGATCCGCAAATGCAACACTTTTATTCAGAAACTGACGGAGAACAAAGCGAATTTTTCGGAGGCGTATTACAGCAAACGCATCGACGAAGCCAGGTTCCTCAGAGCCTTCTTTTACTCCGAGTTTTTTGTCCATATCGGCGGGCTGCCCATCATTACCGTGCCTCTGGATAGAAACACCATGAGTCCCGAGGAGCTGCTGCAACCCAGAAAGACGTTCCAGGAAACTTTCGACTTCATTGTCAATGAACTGGACCAGGTTGTGAAAGGGGAGCATCTGGCGGTGAAATACAATTCGTCCGACAAGGATGCGGGCCGCGCGACGCTGGGAGCCGCATTGGCTGTGAAGGGCTGGATCGAGCTTTTTGGTGCGAGTCCGCTGTTCAACACCGCTACGCCTTATTTACCCGACCCCGGCAAGTTCGTGCATTTCGGCAACTTCGACGCTTCGCGCTGGGCGAAGGCAGCCGCGACCAACAAGCAATTCATCGATAAATACGGCAACGGGCAACGGTATAATCTTTTCGGCGACCTCAAAAAAATTTTCAGGGTCAGCAACGAGTACAATTCGGAGGTGATCTGGGACCGTCAGGTGGTGGCGAACGTCGGTGGAATGGGTTCCAGCTACGAGCAGCGGGGCGGACCTACCTATGTCTTGGGCGAATATCGCTCATGGGGAAACTATAATCCTACCCAGGAACTGGTAGACCAGTTTGCTATGGCAAACGGAAAGCCGATCACTGACCCGACTTCGGGCTATAATCCGCAAAAGCCGTATGCCAACCGTGAAAAGCGGTTTTATGACGCCATCGTGTTCGACGGAGCGGTGTACAAGCAGGACTGGATGCCCCGCGCCGATACCATCTACACCCGTATCGACGCCACGTACCCTAACCCTGACCGCACCAACCAGATCGACCTGGCCGGAAAAACCGATGTGGGCGACTCGGGATATTACCAGAAGAAGCGCCTGAACCCGGACGCGGCGCCCGGTGCCGACGCCAGCGGGCAGAACTACATCTTTTTCCGCTATGCCGAGATCCTGCTGAATTTTGCCGAGGCGCAAAACGAAGCGGCCGGCCCCGATGCTTCGGTATACGACGCGATCAACAAGCTGCGGGCGCGTTCCGAGCTCCCTGCGCTTCCGGCAGGTTTGTCCAAAGACGCTATGCGCACGGCCATTGCGCGGGAGCGGCGGGTGGAGCTTTGCTTTGAAGACAAGCGCTTCCTGGACAACAAACGCCTGGGCGCTGCGGCGACCGTCATGAACAAGCCGCGGCACAATATGGTCATCCGCAATTCGGTGCCGGCCAATAACTCCGGTGTTTGGGTCTACACCATTGAAGAGGAGAAGAAGTACAAAGTAAAATTCGAGCTGAAACAATACATGAGCCCGATCCCTCAAAATGTACTGGACCAGAATGCCGGTATCAAGCAGAACCCTGGATACTGAGTAATGTACGTCGGAAGCCTGCCCGGCATGGGTGGGCTTCCGATTGGTAACATGGGCTATGACTTGTGTAACATTGTGCGGTCAGTTATAGTATTATCCCCATATATCTTTGTTTTCTGTTGTAAATCGAGGTAAAAAGCAGTTAACAGTAACAACAGAAAAGTAACATGACCGCAGTCGAAGGGTGCACCGGGGGAAGCAGCTACAATGCATGGATGAGAAAAAGTACAGGCGTGTCCCGCTTCAACCGGGCCATGCAGGCGCTGGTAATCTGGCTGTTTGTAGCGTCGCATGCGTCCGCTCAGTCCGCAAAGCTTTTTAACGTCGAAAACGGGTTGTCGAGCAGCATGGTTACTGCTGTTCACCAGGACCGGCGGGGCTTTATATGGGTGGCTACCGAGGACGGACTGAACCGGTTCGACGGGATCAAGTTCACCGTTTACCGGCAGGATAAGGCGAGTGGCGGAGGAGTATCCAGCAATTTTATCCAGGTCCTTTTTGAAGACCATCATGGAAGAATGTACACCGGCTCATTGCACGGCCTCCAGTATTATGATCCGGCCACGGATTCTTTCCGGACGATCCCGCTGATGATTGGAGAGAGCAAAATGACCAATGTGCGGGTACTGGCTATCTGCGAGCGTAAAAACGGCGATATACTGGTGGGGACTTCCGGTCACGGTATATTCAGGGTGGTTCACGACGGTAAACAGCTTTGCGCTATTCCCGTGCCGTTGCAGGTCCCGAGTAACCTGATCATCCAGCTATTCGAAGACAGCAACCGGAACCTCTGGGTGTCGACCGAGGACCGTGGATTGCTCCGGTTTTCAGGTAGTTCTTTACAATCCCGTAAATCGTACTTCGTCTCCAAAAAGATTCAGAATAACATCATTACAAGCCTTTGCCAGGATAAATACGGGCGTGTATTTGCCGGCAATATGGTGAGCGGTTTATACCAATACAGCCCTGTAAACGACACTTTTCAGCCGATTCCCTACCACGGGACCGGGAGCCTGCCCATCGCCAACCTGATGGTCAACGACAATGGGCAGATCCTGATCGGCACGAGGGGGAATGGATTGAAATATTTTGATCCCGCTTCCGGCATAATCCTGGATATGAACCATAATGTGGACGCATTTGACTTTACGAAATCGAAGGTTTTCTCGGCTTGCGAGGACAATTCCGGGAATACCTGGCTGGGCATTTACCAGAAAGGACTTCTGCTGCTGGGCGTCAACAACAATCGGTTCGGTTACATGGGCTACAAGTCCGCGACGAAAAATCTGATCGGGTCCAGCGCGGTGAAGGCGTTGTTTGAAGACAAGGACCGCACGATCTGGGTCGGGACGGACAATGACGGCCTGTATGCATTACCCGGCGGGGGTAAGTCGGGGATCCATTACCACAGGCGTGCCAGTAACCCATCCGCGCCCGAGAATGTGATGACCATTTTCGAGGATTCCGAGGGTAATCTTTGGACGGGGTCATACCTGAGCGGGCTCTCTAAGCTCGACCGCAAAACCGGGAAGTTTACCCATTCCGACAAGCTTGCCGACCGTAACGGGGACAATGTCCAGCGGGTTTTCGATATGAAGGAAGATTCGGAAAAAAGGCTTTGGATCGCTACGATGGGCTCGGGGATTTTCAGTATGGACCTCCGCACCGGTGCCGTTGAAAACCTGGACGCATTACCGGGGCGGATCAGCCTGCCTGGGGAGAATTTTTTGCCTAACAGCTGGGTAAACTGCCTGCTGATCGCGAAAGACAACAAGCTTTTCATCGGGACTTTCAACGGACTGGCCTGCCTGGACCTGGAAACCAAAAGTTTTATATCCACATTCGGGGTGAACAGCCTATTGAAGGGTGTGGTGATTTACGCATTATTTGACGACGACAAGGGTAATTTGTGGGCCGGGACATCACAGGGTTTGAAAAAGATATCGCGCGCAACCAGGGCGATTACCACTTTTGATATGGGCGACGGACTGCCCAGCAATCTGATCGGCGCCGTTCGCGGTGATAAAGCGGGGAACCTTTGGCTGAGTACAAACCGGGGCCTGTCCAAAATGGACCTGGAAAGCAACACGTTCGTCAACTTCTATTCGGCCGACGGGCTGCAGGGAAATGAGTTTAGCCAGGGTGCTTCCATGGTGACCAAAAATGGAGAATTCTATTTCGGGGGGATCAATGGGCTGACACATTTCAGGCCTGAGGAAATCCGGATGTCCGCCAGAAGGCCGGCCGTCCGCATTGTGGATCTCTACATTCATGACAAGGCTGTGAAAAAGGGTATGAAATCCGGCAGCTACATGATTGTCGATACCACCGTGAGCAGCGCGAAAGAGTTTAACCTGGCGCATCACGACAACTCTTTCAGTCTGGAATTCTCGACAATGGATTTCATTGACGCAGAGCGGGTTTCCTATATGTACGCGATCAACGACAACGACTGGACCGCGCTCCGGGCAGGAACCAACAGGCTCACTTTCGACAACCTGGCGCCCGGGAAGTACCAGTTCCGGCTGAAAGCCCGGTCGAGCAAGACGGACTCGGAAGAGACGCGGGTGACGATCATCATACATCCTGCCTGGTATTTTTCAGTGTGGGCCTGGCTTGTATATGCCCTGTTCGCGCTGCTTGCCGCCGGTTATATTTTTAAAACATTGAAAAACAGGCGGCTCGTGAAGCAAAAGATGCTGGCGCATTTGCGGCGCGAGGAGGTGAATGAGGCCAAGCTGCAATTTTTTATCAATATCGCCCACGAGATCCGCACGCCGCTGACACTGGTGGTGAGCCCGCTTCAAAAGCTGCAAACCCTGGATTACAATGCGGAACGGATGCATTTGTACCAGATCATGGGGCGCAACACGAAACGTATATTAGACCTGGTTAATCAGCTGATGGACATCCGTAAGATCGAGAAAGGGCAAATGTCGCTCCAATTTTCGAAGGTGGAAATGGTGGATTTTACCCGGGAAATATGCCTGCTGTTCGAGGAGCAGATTGAAAGTAAGAAGGTGGAGTTTGTTGTGGACGCGCCTCCGCAAAGGATTTTCGCGCAAATCGACCCGCTGAATTTTGATAAAGTGCTGATCAACGTCCTTTCCAATGCATTTAAATTTACCCCCAAAGGCGGCCGGATCCGCGTAGCCCTGACGGTAAGCGACGGAGAACATCGGGGCGGGAGGCCAGAATTGACATTGGCCGTCGAAGACTCCGGACCTTTTATCGACCAGCAGGAAACGGAGCGCATTTTCGATTGCTTTTACCAGTCCGACAGCCACCGCGACCACAACCGGCATGGGACGGGTATTGGCCTGCATCTGGTGAGGCAGCTGGTGGAGCTGCATGGTGGCAGGATACGGGCGGAGAATATGCGTGAAATCGGTTGCCGGTTTGTGATTGAAATGCCGCTGCTGGAAGTAAGCGCGGCAGAGTCAATCATTGAAATGCCGCCCGCGCAAGAGCCGCCGATGGAAAAGGACGTGGAAAACGCCGATAAAACAAAGGCCCGCAAGAAAGCCAAACGCCTGGTGGTGGTGGACGACGACAGCGAAATCTGCAATTACCTGGCGGACGAAATGTCGGGTGAATTCAAGGTGTTTTCCTATGCCAATGGCGAGGAGGCTTACAAGGCCATTCTGAAAGAAATTCCGGACCTGATCATCAGCGATGTGATGATGCCGGTAATGGACGGTATGACGCTCTGTAAAAAAGTGAAGGCCAACCCGCTGGTGAACCACATCCCGGTGATCCTGCTTACCGCCAAAACGGCGGAATCGACCAATGCAGAAGGTCTGGAAATGGGTGCGGACGCCTACATTACCAAGCCTTTCAATGTGCAGATTTTGACGAAAACGATCAAGGCGCTGATCAGGAACAGGCAGATACTGCGCAATAACGACAACGAGCAGCATTACCAGGAGGAATTCATTTCTAGGGTCCAGATCAAGGCCTCGGAAGAAAAGCTGCTGGAAAAAGTACATCTCCTGATTGACAAAAACCTGGCCAATCCGGACCTCAGCGTAGAAATGATCGCTCATGAAATAGGGATCAGCAGGGTGCATTTGCACCGGAAGCTCAAAGAGCTCACCAATCTGACGACCCGCGACCTGATCCGCAATATCCGGTTGAAACAGGCTGCCGAACTGATGACGAAAAAGGGATTGACGGTGTCCGAGGTGGCATTTGCCGTGGGCTTCGCCAATGTGAACAGTTTTTCAGTCGCATTCAGGGAGTTGCACGGTGTTTCGCCCACCGCATTTGCAGAGAATTATATGGAAAAAGCATAACCATTTTACCCGCAGATTAAAAACTAAAAACATGAGTAAGCATTTCAGCCGCGCCGTTTGCGCCGCACTTTGCCTGTTGCTGAGCTATGGCGTTTCAGCCCAGACGACCACCCTCGTGAACCCGATCCTCACGGGTTTCTACCCGGATCCGAGCGTGGTGCAGGTGGGGAAAGATTATTACCTGGTCAATTCGACATTCTCCTACTTTCCGGGTATCCCCGTGTTTCACAGCAAAGACCTTAAAAACTGGAAGCAGATCGGGAATGTCATCGACCGTCCTTCACAGATGGACTTCATGGGGGAGAAGTTAACCAGGGGCCTTTTCGCCCCGGCGATCAGCTATCATGACGGCCTGTTCTACCTGACCTGCACGGATATCGATCACGACGGTAACTTTGTCGTGACAGCCAAGGACCCGGCCGGCCCTTGGAGTAATCCGGTTCGCATCCCGCAAGTCCGCGGCATTGACCCTTCGCTCTTCTTCGATGAAGACGGCAAGGCCTACATCGTTTACAATAGCGATGCGCCGGACCGCAAGCCGCTGTACTCAGGCCACCGGACGATCCGGATCTATGAATTCGATCCGAAAAACCTGAAAGTGATCGGGGAAGAGAAGCAACTGGTCAATGGCGGGGTAGATCTGAGCCAAAAACCGGTGTGGATCGAGGCGCCGCACATTATGAAGCGGTTCGGCTGGTACTACCTCTATGCGGCCGAGGGCGGAACATCCGTGAACCATACCGAAGTGGTTTTTCGCAGCAAATCTGTCTGGGGGCCTTACGTCGCCTATGAAAACAACCCGATTTTAACGCAAAAAGGTCTTCCCGAAGACCGGAAGGACCCGGTGACTTCGGCGGGCCATGTACAATTCGTCGATGGACCGGATGGCAAAACTTACGCCATTTTCCTCGCGGTAAGGCCATATGAAGGCGATTTTTACAATACCGGCCGGGAAACGTTCATCGCCCCGGTGGTTTGGAAAGACCAATGGCCCATTATCAATCCGGATTCGAAGGAGATCCGGTACCAGTATACCGCGCCGTTCGCCGAAGTGAAGCAAAAGGGGGCAAGCCCGCAGGCCGGCAATTTCTCCTACACACTTACCTTCGAAAAGCAGCTCGATCCCGCCTTGCTTTTCATGCGGACCGTCGATAGCAGCTCATTCTCGCTTTCCAAAAAGGCCGGGCTGACATTGAAATTAAAGCCGGAAACGATCATGGAGCTGGGCAATCCTTCTTTTATAGGCAAGCGGCAGCAGCATTTATATTGTACAGCAGAAACGGAACTGGATTTTTCGGCCGCTTCGGAAAAGGAAAAAGCAGGTCTGACGATTTTCCAGGACGAACATCACTTTTATCTGATCAGCAAATCGACCGAGAAGAACAAACCGGTGATCCAGCTGTTCAGGAGTGCTGCGCAAGGCAATGAAATGGAACTGCTCACGCAAATCGCTTTGCCCAACCCCGCCGCACCTGTGAAGCTGCGCATTGCAGCGGAAGGAAAGACTTACAGTTTTTACTTTTCCAACGGCGGCCCCTGGCAGCCGCTCAAAGAAAAGCTGGATGCTAAATTCCTCAGTACCAAAGTGGCCGGCGGGTTTATCGGCTGTCTGTTCGGGCTGTATGCTACGTCGTCGGGTGAAAGGACCAGCAATTCCGCCTCATTCAAATACCTGAAATACAGCGGTAACGATCCGATGTTCCCGAAACAGCCCGAATAGTTTATCACACTTGCCAAGCCAACGGCTTCCTTTTTAACCAAACCAAAACATTCAACTGATGAGAAAGCTTTTTTTATTGGGCATGACCGTCTTGTGTCTCGCAATGACGGCAGCAGCGCAAAACAGTCAGCCGGAGATGACGGCCGGTTTTGACTCCGTCCGGGAAGGGATCGCTACCGGGAAGATCGATAGCATTCAATATGTATCGAAAACCGTGGGTACCACGCGCAAAGCATTGGTATATACCCCGCCCGGTTATTCTAAAAAGAACAAATATCCGGTACTGTACCTGCTACATGGCATTGGCGGGGATGAAAAGGAATGGCTGAAAGGTGGTAACCCCCAGCGGATCCTGGATAACCTGTATGCCGAGAAAAAGATCGAGCCGATGATCGTGGTCATGCCGAATGGCCGTGCCATGAAAGACGATCGCGCAACAGGGAATATCATGGCGCCGGACAAGGTTGCTGCCTTTGCAACATTCGAGCAGGACCTGCTGACCGACCTCATCCCATTCATTGAAAAGAAGTACGCGGCACTTCCCGACCGGGAACACCGGGCCATTGCAGGCCTTTCGATGGGTGGCGGACAGTCTCTGAACTTCGGATTGGGTAACCTGGACCGGTTTGCCTGGGTTGGAGGATTCTCGTCTGCACCCAACACCAAAGTACCGCAGGAGCTGATGCCGAACCCGGAAGAGGCGAAGAAGAAGCTCAAATTGCTCTGGATATCATGCGGGGACGACGACCGGCTCATTACCTTCAGCAAGCGCACGCACGATTACCTCTTTGAGCATGAGGTACCGCACATATATTATATAGAACCCGGTGTCCATGATTTCAAGGTTTGGAAAAATGGCCTGTATATGTTTTCCCAGTTTTTGTTTAAACCTGTCGACGTTCAATCGCTTGCTAAATACACCATCCTCGGCACACCGGCTGCTACCAATATCAGGAATGCGAAATATCCCCAGGTCCTGCCGGACAACCGCGTAGTGTTCCGCACCAAAGCGCCTGATGCGCAGAAAGTGCAGGTCGATCTGGGCAAAAAATATGATATGCTCAAAGACACGGCCGGTTTCTGGTCCGTCACGACGGATTCGATCGGGGAGGGTTTCCATTACTATTCGCTGCTCATCGACGGCGTCGCATTGGCCGACCCTGCCAGTGAGACTTTCTATGGTATGGGCAGAATGGCCAGCGGCATTGAAATACCTTTCCGGAAGGGGGGCTACTATGCCCTGCGCGACGTGCCGCACGGAGATGTGCGCATCCGGCGCTACTTTTCGAAAGCTACCAACACCTGGCGGGAAATGTACATTTATACACCTCCGGGCTACGACGCTTCGGCCGCAAAATATCCTGTGCTGTACCTGTTGCACGGCGGCGGCGAAGATCAGCGGGGCTGGGCTTCCCAGGGTAAAACCAACCTGATTCTTGACAACCTGATCTCGGAAGGAAAGGCAAAACCGATGCTGATCGTGATGATGGATGGAAATCTGGGAGGTCCGCTGGGCCCCGGCAGCCTCGGTACGGCAGGCGACGGCTTTTTGAAGGCATTTGAAAACGAATTGAAACAGGGAGCGATCCCTTTTGTGGAGAGTACTTACCGGGTAGAGGCAAATGCGGCCAACCGGGCGCTCGCGGGACTGTCCATGGGCGGGATACAGACATTGTATGCGGGTGTGAAAAACTCGGATATGTTCTCTTCGCTGGGTGTATTCAGCTCGGGCTGGTTCGCTAACAACAATGCATTGTCCGGTCCGCATTACGAGTATGCCAAAACCAATGCAGCCACTATTAACGGCAACCTGAAAAATTTCTGGATCTCGATGGGCGGGCCTGAGGACATTGCCTTCAAGAACTGCAAGATCATGCTCGGCAAATACGACGAACTAGGCATTAAATACCAATACAGCGAATATCCGGGAGGGCATACCTGGCCGGTCTGGAGGCACGATCTGTTCGGATTTGCCCAGCTGTTGTTCAAATAACCTTTCGCCATTCATTTAAACTGATATTCCGAAAACGCCGGTGAGGTGGCCTTCTCCACCAGCCGGCATTTTCATAATTACCAAACGGCCTATCGATGAAACAGTTACATTCCCTCGATTACATTGTCTTCTTTATCTATTTTATCATCGTATCCGCATATGGATATTGGATTTACAACCGGAAGAAAAGTCAGACAGCTTCTACCAAGGACTTTTTTCTGGCTGAGGGTTCACTAACCTGGTGGGCGATCGGAGCATCGCTGATTGCATCGAATATTTCCGCCGAGCAATTTATCGGTATGTCGGGGAATGGTTTTTCAATGGGCCTTGCCATATCCAGCTACGAATGGATGGCGGCGGCGACGCTGGTGATAGTCGCATTGTTTTTCATGCCGATTTACCTGAAAAACCACATATTCACCATGCCGCAGTTTCTCAGCCAGCGCTACAATCCGACCGTGAGCTTGATTATGGCTATTTTCTGGCTGGGGCTATACATTCTCGTCAACCTTACCTCAATCCTCTATCTGGGAGCATTGGCCGTATCCGGCATTTCCGGGCTTGATTTCGACCTATGTATGTGGGGTCTCGCTATCTTCTCTATTATTATCACGATCGGTGGAATGAAGGTGATCGGTTTCACGGACGTTATACAGGTTTTCTTTCTGATCATCGGCGGGCTGGCGACCAGCTACATCGCGATCAACCTCGTCTCTGAAAATTTCGATACATCCGGTCTTGTGAACGGGCTGAAAATGATGCGGGAAAACCATGCGGACCACTTCCATATGATTTTTAAACCGGGAAGCGCGCATTATATGGAACTGCCGGGACTGACCGTACTGCTGGGCGGTATGTGGATCGTGAACCTGAATTACTGGGGCTGCAACCAATACATTACGCAGCGGGCGCTGGGAGCAGACCTCAAAACGGCCCGGAACGGATTGCTGTTCGCAGCGTTCCTGAAATTGCTGATGCCGGTAATCGTCGTGTTGCCGGGAATTGCCGCCTATACCCTTTACAACCAGGGACTGTTCCAGCAGGAAATGACGGAGAATGGAGTGATCGTGGCTGACAAAGCCTACCCGGTGCTGCTGAATCTGCTGCCCGCCGGCTTGAAGGGGCTGTCTTTTGCGGCGCTCACGGCAGCTATTGTCGCTTCGCTGGCAGGAAAGGCCAATAGTATTTCAACCATATTTACCCTGGACATTTTCAAAATATATATAGGTAAAAACAAATCCGAGGCGCAGCTCGTCCGCATCGGCCGGATCGTCATCGTAGTCTCGATGATCCTGGCTATCCTGGTTTCTCCTTATATGGGTATTGATAAAGCGGGCGGTTTCCAGTTTATCCAGCAAATGACCGGACTGCTCTCCCCGGGGATTTTTGCTTCCTTTATTATGGGCTTTTTCTGGAAACGCAGTAATTCGGCCGGCGCGCTGTTCGCGATTGTGGGTGGATTTCTGATCGCTCTGGCCATGCACAACAACTGGCTGCCATTTACAGACTGGACGCAGGTACCTTTTCTGGACAGGATGGGCTGGGTGTTTGTCATCTGCGTGGCCGGGATGTTCCTGCTAAGCTTTGTTTTGCCAGATGAGAAAAAGGGACTGGCCGTAGACGCTTCCATGTTCAGGGCGCACACGGGCTTTGTACTGGGAGCGGTTGTTGTCCTTGTTCTGCTCGTTGCGTTATATGCTTACTTCTGGTAGGAGAGGGTCGGCAAGGTAAAAGCGCTTTTAAAGATGCATGTGATCGAGTACTTCAAGAATTTGTGAAAAAAATTATGGAGTGGTAATTTCTGGTTATCAATTGGTTGCTAGAAAGTGGGAAAGTTTATTTACAATTTTTTGCATCTGTTGCTTGCATTTAAAAAAATAACCTCCCACTTTTGCACTCCCAATCGGGAACAACGGCACTGAAAACGATCAGGGCCACGAGTTTCGGGAAGCCGAAGCAACGTTCTTTGACATGAT